>ERZ791829.6-NODE-6-length-271382-cov-13.758973_pt1 | contig 271382 bp, 289 predicted proteins | sample MGYA00510296_ERZ791829 | MGnify/ENA primary metagenome ERZ791829 (study PRJEB30046, sample SAMN00791973) | human gut metagenome | study: EMG produced TPA metagenomics assembly of the A metagenome-wide association study of gut microbiota in type 2...
GCTTTCTGCACATTTACACTGTAATCAGAAAGCAAAGACCTACTATTATATTCTTGTATGCATTTTTAGCAGGTCAATTTTCTTGTCAACCAAGATTTCTTATATAGAAAAACCTACGCAAACATCCAATACAGCCTATTGCGTAGGTCAATCACAAGTAATGTGTCGTTTTATTCTATGAAATTGGAAGAAAAAGACCTACCAAAGTACAATACTTAGATACTTTAGTAGGTCTCTGCTCTGAAACCATCGCAATATTATAAGAAAAATACCCACTAATTCTGTTATCCGATAGCTTTTAGTAGGTGTTCACCACATAACACACACAGTAATGCCCGCAAAACATCACCGTAGCGCATCCACTTAGCACATCCGCTTAACACATTTTCTCAGCCCAAGCCGCCATCAGCCCTCAACGCAACCCCCAGCACAAGCCACAATCATCCCTCAACACAGTTTCCCCCATTACAGGTCAAACAGTGACAGCTGGTTGCTGTCTGTCATATCTCCAAGTATTCCAAGCTCTGAAAGCTTATCTATCGCTGACTGTCCTATCTTGGCTCGCTGGCGTAAGTCATCCTTTGATAAGAATTCGCCATCTCTGGCAGCTATCTCTATTGACTCTCCGGCGACTTCACCTACCTTTGATATAACCTTGAATGATGGCATAATCTTTCCATCAATTATCTGGAATGTTCTTGCCTTTGCCTTATATATGTCTATAGGTGTGAATTCATAGCCTCTTGCATGCATTTCCTGAACAATACGCATTACACCAAGTTCATCTTCTTCTGTATTAGAGATTGTACCTTCTGCTTTCTTGGCTTTGTACTCAGCAATGTAGTGTTCAAGCCTTACAGGACTCATAGCCATTTTCTCATAGTCAAATGCTGTGGCTCTTATACTAAAGTAAGCTGTGTAATATGCAAGCGGATAAAATACCTTACAGTATGCAACACGCCATGCCATCATAACATACGCTGCAGCATGTGCCTTAGGGAACATGTACTTGATTCGCTCGCATGACCATATATACCAGTCCGGTACACCATGGTCAATCATATCCTGCTTCCACTCCGGCCATTCTTTACATTTGCCGGATGCGACCTTACCCTTTCGGACCATTTCCATTATCTTAAATGATTCCTCTGAATCAAGTCCCTTCTGGATAAGATATATCATAATATCGTCTCGTGTACATATAGCTGTTGAAATAGTAGCTTTTCCTTCTTTAATAAGAGTCTGTGCATTGCCAAGCCATACATCAGTACCATGCGCAAGTCCTGCGATACGGACAAGGTCTGAGAAATACTGTGGCTTAGTATCCATAAGCATCTGCATAGCAAAGTCAGTACCAAATTCTGGTATTCCAAGTGCTCCTAACTTTGTGCCGCCTATATCCTCAGGCTTGATTCCTAGTGCAGAAGTGTTCTGGAACAGTGACATAACCTCTTTAGAATCTAGTGGAATCTCAAGAGGGTCAATTCCCGTTAAATCCTGTAACATTCGTATCATTGTAGGATCAAGATGTCCTAAGATATCCAGTTTTAACAGGTTGTGGTCAATACTATGGTAATCGAAATGTGTTGTTACTATAGATGTCGTCATATCGTTTGCAGGGTGCTGTACCGGTGTAAATGAATGAATCTCTTCACCAATTGGAAGTACAACAATTCCACCAGGATGCTGTCCTGTAGTTCTTCTAATATCAATACAGCCTTCTGCTATTCGTTCTATCTCACATTTTCTCTTAACAATAGGAGGCTTGCCCTCAAGTGCATTCTTTGCTGACTTCTCCTCAAAGTACTTCATAACGAAACCATACGCAGTCTTTTCTGCGACAGTACCGATAGTTCCAGCTTTGAAGGTCTGCCCTTTTCCAAAGATAACCTCTGTGTAGGCATGAGCCTTACTCTGGTATTCATTGGAGAAGTTAAGATCAATATCAGGCTCTTTGTTTCCCTTGAAACCAAGGAAAGTCTCGAACGGAATATCAAATCCCATCTTATTAAGCTTCGCTCCGCATTTTGGGCATATCTTATCAGGCATATCGCAGCCTGCGCCTCCGGCAAATGCTTTGACTTCATCTGAATAGAAATCATTATAGTAGCATTTTGGACACAGATAATGCGGGCTTAACGGATTAACCTCGGTGATACCCGCCATTGTTGCTGCTAATGAAGAACCAACCGAACCTCTTGAGCCAACAAGGTATCCGTCATCATTAGACTTCCACACCAGTTTCTGCGCAATTATGTACATAACGGAATATCCGTTAGAGATAATTGAGTTAAGTTCTCGCTCTAATCGCTCAGTTACTATCTGTGGAAGCTCCGGACCATATATCTCATGAGCTCTATTTTCACAGATTGTTCGAAGCATCTGGTCAGAGTTCTCAATGAACGGAGGACATTTATCCGGTCTTACAGGCTCAATCTCCTCACACATATCCATAATCTTATTAGTGTTGGTTACAACAACCTCGTATGCCTTGTCGCTTCCGAGATAATCGCACTCATGAAGCATTTCTTCAGTAGTATGAAGATACAGCGGTGCCTGATTATCCGCATCATCAAAGCCTTTTCCTGCCATGATAATTCTACGATACACTTCATCCTCTGGATTTAAGAAATGCACATCGCAGGTTGCCACAACAGGCTTGCCGAATTTGTCGCCAAGTTCTACTATTTTACGGTTCAGATTGCGCAAATCCTCCTCATTCTGAACATAACAGTCTTCTTTCTCAATCATGAACCTGTTATTGCCAATTGGCTGTATCTCAAGATAGTCATAGAAATTAACTATTCTCGCTATCTCTGCTTCTGAACGACCATTTACAAGACTTCTGAAAAGCTCACCTGCCTCACACGCACTTCCTATAATAAGACCTTCCCTGTACTGGTTAACAAGACTCTTCGGTATCTTAGGGAATCTGTTAAAGTACTGCAAATGTGATGCAGAAACAAGTCTGTACAGATTAATCCTTCCCATCTCATTAGAAGCAAGAATTATACAGTGATACTGATGAAGCTTCTTTATGGCGTTCTCATCCATCTTGCCTTCCTCATTAAGCTTATCAACGTCAGGAATATCCCTGTCGTAAAGCATTTTAATCATCTTGACAAATATGTCTGCAGTCGCAGCAGCATCGTCAACCGCCCTGTGGTGGCTTTCAAGTACAACATTAAGATGCTTTGTAAGCGTATCCAGCTTATAATTATGAAGATTTGGCATAAGAAACTGTGCAAGAAGCACTGTGTCTATAATGGTAGTATCCACATTTATACCAATCTTCTCTGCCTTATTGATTATGAAGCTCGTATCGAATTCCGCATTATGTGCAACCATAACAGCATCCTCGCAGAATTCAAGAAACTTAGGCAGAATCTCCTCTATCTTAGGTGCATTCATAACCATCTGGTCATTAATGTGCGTAAGCGTCTCTATTCTGAATGGAATAGGAATCTCAGGATTAACAAATGTAGAGAATCTGTCTACTATCTCACCATTGCACACCTTGACTGCACCTATCTCTATAATTCTGTCAACTTCCGCAGAAAATCCCGTTGTCTCAAGGTCGAACACAACATATGTATCGTTAAAGCTCTGTCCTCTCGGATTCGTTACTATCTGCTTGGTATCATCAACGAGATAAGCCTCGACTCCGTATATTATCTTAAAATCAAGCTTCTCACCCTTCTTGGCATAAGAGCCTTTGAGGTCGCTCATCGTATGGAATGCATCTGTAAATGCCTGCACAACACCGTGGTCAGTAATTGCAATTGCCTTATGTCCCCATCTGATTGCCTGTTTGATAATATCAGATACATAAGACACACCATCCATATCACTCATCTTAGTATGGCAGTGCAGCTCAACTCTCTTATGAAGTGCGAGGTCATTACGCACCTGTCTTGTATCAGAGCCTTTTCTTATGCCCCACACATTGGCAATTGATATTTCCTGGTCGTACTTGTCAAATGTAGCATTACCCTTAATCTTTAAGAAATTTCCCTTCTTGATAACACCTGAAAGCTCTGGTACCTGCTCATTTTTTGCAAATACCTTTACTGTAATTGTGTCTGTAAAATCTGTGACATTGAACATAATAATAGTTCTTTCGTTACGGATTTCACGCATTTCAACATTACGGACCATACCAGAGATAATAACATCTCCGATTGCCGTATCTATCTGTTCAATCGGTGTTACATCACCGTCAAAATCTCTTCCATATAAAACATCTTCGTTAGCAGGCTTTCTGCTGTATGTCTTAAGCTCTTCCCTGCCTCTGTTATCGCTTGCAAAAAATGCTGCTCTTGCCGCCTTCTGCTTAGCTGCTGTCTCAGCTTTCTTTGCTGCCTTCTGTTCAGAAGTAAGCTTCTTATCATCCCTGCCGTCAGCATTATCTTCTGCTGCCGCCTTTATATTATTCTCAATTTCTTTGACACGAAGATTAATCTTGTATGCATTTTCTCTCTCGTACTGGCTTTCCTTCTTCTTGGCATACTGATACTCAACATCTATCTCAAACCCGAATCTGTTCAGGAATATTTTCTTGAAATAATCTGTCAGTGTATCAGCATACTGATGTGCAAGGAAACTGTCCTCAATCGTGAATACAAGCATATCCTCTTTCTCAAACTCCCACTGGGAATTCTTTAAAAGATTATATTCAAGTGTCCAGTATTTCTCCAGCTCTGCAAGGATACTGTCATAATATATATCCATTACAGTCTGTGGCGTATACTGTGCTGACAAAACATATCTGTCGATAATCCGCACGTCCATGTTGGATATACGGAATATCTGTTTCTTTAATGCATCCTCAACCTTGAATATTATTGGTTTTTCTATTACCCTGTCACTCTTTATATAAACGCGTGCCAGAGAATTGGTCGATGTTTTCGAGACTTTAGTTACTTCAACATTCTCAAAATACACCGCCAGATCCTCTGGCAGCTTCAGCGTCTTAAACACTTCAAAAAATCTGTACATATGTATCACTCATTCCAATTATCAAGTTCATACCTGAGTGTATCAAGAAGTTCCTCTTCTGGAACCTTCTTAATAATCTCTCCATGTTTAATAAGTACTCCGCAGCCGTCACCGCCTGCAATTCCAAGATCAGCTTCCTTTGCTTCTCCCGGTCCGTTAACTACACATCCCATTACAGCAAGCTTCAAGTCAAGGTCATACCCTGAAACCATTTTCTCAACCTTTCCTGCAAGGTCTATAAGATTAATTCTTGTTCTTCCGCATGTAGGGCATGAAACAACCTCTATTCCGCCTTTTCTTAAGCCAAGAGTCTTAAGTATCAGTTTCGCAGCCTCTATTTCCCTTACAGGATCATCTGTAAGCGAAACTCTTATTGTGTCGCCAATTCCCTGATTAAGTATAAGTCCAAGTCCGATTGATGACTTAATGCTTCCTGAGAATATTGTTCCGGACTCAGTAATTCCAACATGAAGCGGATGATTAGTCTGTTTTGCAATAAGCTCATGTGCTTTAACGCACATCATTACATCAGAAGATTTGATGCTGACAACAAGATTATCATAACCTAAGTCTTCAATAATCTTAACCTTGTCAAGTGCGCTCTCAACGATTCCTTCTGCTGTTACTCCGCCATATTTATCAATAAGGTCTTTCTCAAGTGAACCGCTGTTGACACCAACCCTGATCGGTATATTTCTTTCCTTTGCAACATCAACAACAGCCTTTATCTTGTCTGTTCCACCGATATTGCCCGGATTGATTCTAATCTTGTCAGCCCCATTTTCCATTGCCATAATAGCCATCTTGTAGTCAAAATGTATATCAGCAACAAGAGGTATCTCTATCTGCTTCTTGATTTCTTTAATCGCAAGTGCAGCTTCTTTAGTTGGAACTGTGCATCTGATTATTTCACAACCGGCTTTGGTAAGTGCCTTAATCTGCGCAACCGTAGCTTCAACATCTTCCGTATGTGTATTAGTCATTGACTGTATAAGAATAGGATTACCACCGCCAATCATGCGGTTTCCTATCTTAACAACTTTAGTATTATCTCTGTACATAACCCCTGTGTCCTTTCTGTATTAGAACAATGCCATTATATCTTTAAACAATACAACAACCATAAGTATGACAAGAAGTATCATACCTATGAAATTGACAATTCCCTCATGTTCTCTCTTAACCGGCTTGCCTCTTAATGCCTCTATTATAAGGAATACAAGCCTTCCTCCGTCAAGTGCCGGAATTGGCAACAGATTCATAACTCCTAGGTTGGCACTGATAAGTGCTGCTAGATTCATAAGATTAAGGAATACATAAAATGCACCATCTGCCTTACTTTCTTCAACAATCTCACTCATTGTGCTGACAGTTCCAACTGGTCCTAACAATGAATCAAACCCAATCTTTCCTGTAAATAACATTCCAAGACTCTGAATTACAGTCTTGACACTGTATCCGACTTCCTCCACTGAATACTTAAGCGTACCAATAGGAGAAGTCTTTACCCTGTCTCCATATACAACAAAGCCTGTATCATAACTTTCAACTTCAACCATCTTAGGCTCAACTGTCACATCAACATTTTTTCCATCTCTTGCAACCGTGAATACAACCTTATTGCCGCCGCTTGATGTAATAGCTTCTGTCACATTAGAACTATTCTCCATTGCAGTACCATCAACTGCTTTGATAACATCATTAGCTTTAAGTCCCGCCTTTTCAGCCGGAGAATCCTTGGTAACAGAACTTATGAGACAATTCTCATTCATCATAATTCCAACCTGATACTTCTGCTGCTTAATATGCTGCGGAGTAACAGTTGTTGTCATCTTTTCACCATCTCTTGTAAATGTTATGTTAAGAGTCTTATCTGCATTATAAGCCCTGTAGAAATAAAAATCCCTATAAAATGTCACCTTATGTCCATTAACCTTAGTTATGACGTCGCCTTCCTGAAGCCCTGCTTCTGTGGCTGGCGAATTATCTTTAACAACGTCAATGTCACATGGATCATAGCCAAGACTTCCGACAATAACTACAGCACACACGAAAGCAAGAAGGAAATTAAATACCGGTCCTGCTGCTATAACAGCAATCCTTGCCCAGACCGATTTGCTTGCAAATGACTTTTCCATGTCATAGCCATTTTCAATAGCAAGCTTCCTTTTCTTAGCTTCCTTCTCTTCATCCGTAAGCTCTTCGTCATCATCTTCTTCTGACTGTATAACACTCATCTCAAGAAACTCATCACCAAGCATCGTACATGCACCACCAAAAGGAAGTGCTTTAATACAATATTCCGTCTCACCTTTTCTGAAATGTATCAGCTTCGGTCCGAATCCGATTGAGAATTCAACTACAGTTATGCCATTAGCCTTAGCTATTATAAAATGTCCGAATTCATGGACAATAACAATTATACTAAGTACAAGAATCGCCAGAATAACATTAAGAACCAACTCCTACCACCTGCTTTCTATCATGTCTGTTACTATCTTCTGTGTAGAGAGAATCTGCTCTACTGTTGGATTATTGATATAATCCACTTCATTCATGGCGTATTCTATAATATCCGGAATATCCAGATATTTTATCTTTCTGTCTAAAAATCTTGCTACAGCTACTTCGTTAGCTGCATTAAGTGCAGTCGGGATATTTCCCCCGCGTGCTGCTGCCTCGTAAGCAAGCTTAAGTCCCTTGAAAGTCTCCATATCCGGCTTTTCAAATGTAATCTTAGCCAGTTCATAGAAATCAAGTCTTTCTGTATTAAGCTCTCTTCTTTCAGGATAATAAAGAGCATACTGTATAGGAAGTCTCATATCAGGACTTCCAAGCTGTGCCATAACAGCTCCATCCTTGAATTCAACCATTGAATGGATTATGCTCTGTGGCTGGACTATAACCTGAACCTTCTCGGCAGGTACTCCAAAAAGCCACTGTGCCTCCATCACCTCAAGCCCTTTATTAACCATAGTAGAAGAATCTATTGTTATCTTGCGTCCCATAGCCCAGTTAGGATGCTTAAGTGCATCCTCTAACTGTACATTTTCAAGGTCAGCTCTTTTCTTTCCTCTGAATGGACCACCAGAAGCTGTAAGAAGAATCTTCTCTATCTCACCACGGTTCTCACCGTTAAGGCACTGGAATATTGCTGAATGTTCGCTGTCAACAGGATATATATTAACATTGCATTCCTTAGCAAGACTCATAATAATATGACCAGCACACACAAGTGTCTCTTTATTGGCAAGTGCAATGTCCTTATGTGCTTTGATAGCTTCAACTGTAGGTGTAATTCCCATCATACCTACAACCGCTGTGACAACAATTTCTGCACTCTCAATTGTTGCAGCCTCAATAAGACCTTCGTCACCACTTACAATCTTAACATCCATATCACCGATAAGAGTCTTTAACTCTGAAACAAGTTCTTCTTTACCTATACATACAAGCTGTGGCTTGAATTCACGGACCTGTTCTGCAAGGTCAGCAACCCTTGTGCCCGCTGCAAGTGCAACTACGTTAATATCAGCATTTCTTCTAATAACATCTAATGTCTGTGTTCCAATTGAACCAGTTGAACCAAGTATCGAAACGTTCTTCATTATCAACCTCCAAAGACTTTGTTAATAACCTCTATTGCCCAGTAAACAACAGGTGCCGTGAATATTGCACTGTCGAATCTGTCCATAATTCCACCATGTCCCGGTATTAACTTTCCATAATCTTTCACATCATGATTTCTCTTAATAGCAGATGCAGCCAAGTCTCCGAATATAGACAGGAATGCACCTATGAAGCTGGCTATTGCAAATGTATATACAGGATGTACAATTACATCTGACATCTTAGAGCTTATGGCAAATCCATATCCAAAGCCAAGAAGTGTCGCACCGACAACTCCACCTATTGCGCCCTCGTAAGTCTTCTTAGGTGAAAGCTTTGGAGTCATCTTATGCTTTCCAAGAAATACACCTGTGAAATATGCACATGTATCATTGCCCCATGAAGACACGAATATAAGCCATACGATATATATTCCGTCCTGCAGCATTCTTACCTGATAGATATAAGAAAGTGTTACAGCAACATACACTATACTGAAGAATACCCACATAACATCTTCTGTCTTATATTTTGGAAATGTAAATACATATACTGACATCATAAGTATGCATGAAGCTACAAGAAGCAGTAAAATATATGCCGGATCATTAAGCAAAAGAATAAAATAATAAGTAATTGCCGCTATATATCCTACAACTGCCAGTCCTGTCTTCTCAAGCTTCTTAACTTTAATAAGCTCATACATTCCAACAAGTGAAATAAACAGACTGAACCCGAATGTAACCCAGCCTCCAAAATACAGGCATGTGAAAAGTATGACTATGAGCACAGCTCCGCTCATAATTCTTGTACGCATAATCTACTCCTCCTTAACTCCGCCGAATCTTCTTTCCGTCTTATTATATTTCTCAAATGCTTTAATAAGTTCTTCCCTGTCAAAATCAGGCCAATAAATATCTGTGAAATAAAATTCTGTATAAGCAAGCTGCCAGCACAGATAATTAGATAATCTCTGCTCACCGCTTGTTCTTATAAGTAAATCTGGATCTGGCAATTCCCAAGTATCAAGATTATTACTTATTGTATCTTCATCTATATCTTCAGGCTTAAGACTTCCTTCTGATACCTTGCCGGCAATCTTTCTTACCGCTCTTGTTATCTCATCTCTTCCACCATAATTAATGGCTATAGTAAAATTAAGCCCTGTATTATTCTTGGTTTTCTCTTCAAGATTATTGATACTGTCTATAATATCCTGGCTGAGTTCATCTTTTCTTCCAATAACCCTGCATCGCACATTATTCTTCATGGATTTCTTAACACAATCCTTAAGATAAGTTCTTAAGATTCCCATAAGAGTACTTACTTCTTCTGTTGAACGTTTCCAGTTCTCTGTTGAAAAAGCATATACAGTAAAATACTTTACACCAAGCTCATCTACGACATAAAGCATATCTTCAACAACTTTGCTTCCCTGCACATGTCCCATTGTTCTTGGGAGATGTCTTTTCTTAGCCCATCTTCCATTACCATCAAGAATAACGGCAACATGCCCCGGAATCTTTAATCCGAGACTCTCGTTAAATGTATCCATATCTATGATTCCTCTCGCAATTCATTCAATTACAAAAAGGCTGTTGTAAAATATCCAACAGCCCTGACATTTTCTTAAACTGTAAGTATCTCTTTTGTCTTATCATCTATAGCACTATCAATCATAGCAATATACTTATCAGTAATCTTCTGAATTTCATCCTCTGAATTCTTAGCTTCATCATCAGAGATATCTCCTGCCTTGTTCTCTTTCTTTATTGCATCGTTGGCATCTCTTCTGATATTACGGATAGCAACCTTGGCATTATCACCCTTCTTCTTGATATCCTTAGCAAGTTCTTTTCTTCTATCTTCTGTTAATTCAGGGAACACAAGTCTGATTGTCTTACCATCATTGTTAGGTGTAAGTCCTAAATCTGATACAAGAATTGCTTTCTCAATATCCTTAATAAGGCTTGCTTCCCAAGGCTGAATCTGAATCATTCTTGCTTCTGGTACAGAAACATTGGCAACCTGCTGGATTGGTGTAGGTGTTCCATAATAATCAACTCTTAATCTGTCAAGAATATGTGGGTTAGCTCTTCCGGCTCTTATTGTTACATATTCTTCCTTTAAGTTGTCAACTGACTTCTGCATTCTTCCTTCAATATCTTTAATATTTTCCATAAAATCCTCCATTAATATTATATTAATCAACAGTTACTACTGTTCCATTAAACTTTCCTGATAAAGAATTAACTATGCTGTTCTCTTCTTCGAGTCCGAATACCATAAGAGGCATCTTATTCTCCATACACATAACTGAAGCTGTCATATCAATAACTCCAAGCTTCTTCTCAACAACTTCGTTGATTGAGATTGTATCATACTTCTTAGCCTCCGGGTTAATCTTAGGATCACTGTCATATATTCCATCAATTGCCTTTGCAAGAAGAATAGCATCTGCATCAAGCTCAATAGCTCTTAAGACAATTCCTGTATCTGTTGAGAAATATGGATGACCTGTTCCACCTGCAAAGAATACAACCATGCCTTTCTCAAAATACTTATTAGCTCTGTCCTTAGAGAAAAGCTTTGTCATGCTTCCGCATTCAAATGGTGTAAGAATATTAGTCTTAAGCCCCTGTGAACGGAATATCTCTGAAACATATATGCAGTTCATGATTGTTGCAAGCATACCTATCTGGTCAGCCTTAGTTCTGTCGATATTATCATTAGAACGGCCTCTCCAGTAGTTACCACCACCAATAACTACACCGACATCTGTTCCCTTATCAACTATTGTCTTAACCTGATTAGCAATATTTTCTATAAGCTCATCATTGTAGCCGCCCTCTTTCTTAGCAAGAGCCTCGCCACTAAGTTTAAGTATTACTCTTTTAATGTTATCCATACGTGCCTCCAGTTATTTATTCTTCTTTCCTTTAATGTCAAATATACTTTCCATATTAACATCTGCATAACACTGTGAGCAACGTCCATCAATTGTTGCTCCATTATTAATCTGTACTGACTTTGACTTAATATCTCCAGAAATTATAGCAGATGAATCAATTATCACAGGTCCATGTACATCTATATCGCCCTTAACAGCTCCACCAATAACCGCAGATGTAGCAGTTATATTACCTACAACTACAGTTCCCTGTCCAATCTTTACAGCACCTTTTGCCTCTATATCGCCATCAACCTGTGCGTCATTCGCAAAAAATTCGTTAGCTTTAGAACTTCCTGTAATAGAACCGCTTACTGTAAGTTTTCCTCTGCATGTAACATTACCTTCTACTGTACCAAATAAATCAATAGAACCTAGTGAGTCAAGATCTCCCTTTATTGAAAGTCCCTCCGTAATAACTGCAGTCTCATCAGCTATATATTCAGGATTCTCTGCTGCATTCTTTATATCTTCTTTTGTCTCATCTTTATCAGACACATTTCCCATATCTGTTTCTGGGGAAGAAGTATCTTCTGACATATCATATTCCTGTGCTTCCATCTTGAAAGCCTCTGCCATCTTGGCAAGTTCAGGATCATCTAATGTATTTACCATTACATCATCTGAGTCTTCAGATGCATTATTAGTATCATCTGGTAAATTATTGACTGATTCTGATAAATCATCTTTCAAATCTTTAAAAAATAATCCCATCAAATTATCCTCCATATCGTATACTGCAGTTTTACACAATATCACAGTTTGATAAGATTATAGCATACGCACGACAAATTTAGAAGTCTTATGACAACATTTTGTTATAATATCATTCTAAAAAAACCTCCAGAGTCTTATATAAACTCCGGAGGATTTTTAATACTCACCGTATATTATAATTAAATATTACTGTAACTGAGCTGCAACTTCTGCTGCAAAATCTTCGTTCTTCTTCTCAAGACCTTCACCAGTCTCAAAACGAACATATCCCTTAACTGTGAAAGCACCATTAGCCTTAGCAACTTCTGCAAGGTACTTAGCAACTGACTGCTTTCCATCCTCAGCCTTAACATAAACCTGATCCATAAGGCAGATTTCCTTAAGCTGCTTAGATACACGACCTTCTACTAATCCATTAAAGATCTTATCTGCTACGATATTAGCCTCATCAGCTAATGCAAGCTCTGCTAACTGTGCAGCTGCTTCCTTTGAAAGGAAGTTGAATAAGTACTGCATGTTGCTCTTATGCTCTTCGTATGTTGCAATATCAGCATCGCTCCATACCTTATCGTTAATAGCCTTATCAATTAACTTGTTTAAGATTGGCTTTGGAAGAGAAGCTGGATCATTTAATGCACTCTTCTCTGTAATCTCTCTTAACTTAGCAAGTTCATCTGCTGACATATCGTTTCTGCTAAGGTACTGTGGGTTCATAGCTGCAATCTGCATTGCTACGTTAGTAAGTGCTTCCTTGATTGCATCATTAGAAGCGCCATCTGCTGCAACAAGAACACCAATTCTTCCGCCACCGTGAATATATGAAGCTACACAGTCACCTGTAATCTTCTGGAATCTTCTGATAGAAAGCTTCTCACCGATTGTAAGAGTCTTCTCTTCAAGTTCTGACTGCATATCAAGGATAGCGCATACATCTTCGCCATCTCCAGCCTTATCAACTGAAGCCTTAAGTGCCTTGTCAGCAACAGCCTGTACAAATTCCTGGAATGTAGCATTCTTAGCCACGAAATCTGTCTCTGAATTAACTTCTACTACAACTGCTGTATTGCCTTCAGATGCAACTCTTGTAATACCTTCTGCTGCAATTCTTCCTGCCTTCTTCTCAACCTTAGCTGCTCCGCTCTTTCTAAGAACATCAACAGCTGCTTCCATATCACCATCTGTCTCTGTAAGAGCCTTCTTACACTCCATCATACCTGCGCCAGTAGACTCTCTAAGTTCCTTAACCATTGCTGCTGTAACTGCTGCCATTATATTATCCTCCAATAAAAATAATTTTAAAAATGCTTCAACCTGATAATATGTCAGGCTGAAGCATACATAAACTTAAGTCAATACTTAAATATTAAGCTTCCTCAGCTACTTCTTCCTCTACAGCTGGAGCTGCTTCTTCACCCTGATTAGCTTCGATAACTGCATCTGCCATCTTAGCAACGATTAACTTAACAGCTCTGATAGCATCATCATTACCAGGGATTACATAATCTAATTCATCTGGATCACAGTTTGTATCTGCAATACCGATTAACTTGATACCAAGTGCATGTGCTTCCTGAACACAGATTCTTTCCTTCTTAGGATCAACGATGAAGATTGCATCTGGAAGTCTCTTCATTTCCTTGATACCACCAAGGTTTTTCTGAAGCTTCTCAAGTTCCTTCTTAAGGTTGATAACTTCCTTCTTAGGAAGAACATCAAATGTTCCATCTTCCTGCATTGTCTCGATTTCCTTAAGTCTTGCAATTCTGCTCTGGATTGTCTTGAAGTTAGTAAGCATACCGCCTAACCATCTCTCATTAACATAAAACATTCCGCAACGCTCTGCCTCTGTAGCAATAGCATCCTGAGCCTGCTTCTTTGTTCCTACAAAAAGAATTGTACCACCTTCAGCAGCGATATCAGAGATTGCCTTATAAGCCTCGTCAACCTTACCTACAGACTTCTGTAAATCGATGATATGGATTCCGTTTCTCTCTGTGTAGATGTACTCAGCCATCTTAGGATTCCATCTTCTTGTCTGATGTCCGAAATGAACACCTGCCTCAAGTAACTGTTTCATTGAAATTACGCTCATTTTGATACCTCCATTGGTTAATTAATCTTTTGCGGGCTTCTTCTTTTTCGGCCACCGGCGCGTATACCGGCACCAGCCGTAAAATCCACCAGCATGTTTTTTCACACAAAATGCATTATATCAATACATTCAATATAATGCAAGCATTTTTTTAATCTGACTGTGTTATTGTTCTGGCAATAGTCTCATATGAATCTCCAGGCTTAAGAGAATACTCACCATCTCTGATTCTGACAGCATATCCTGATATATCCATATATGTATAGAATGCCAGCTTATCTTCGATTATTCCTGCACTATACAGTATATCTGCTGCCTCAGATGCAGTTCCTACACCTTTGAATTCAATCTGGACTAGTCCGCTTCCATCACCGATAACAATACTTGCCGTAGGTCTTTGTGACTCAGTTTCTCTTGCCACCACAGCCGTCGTAGTTTCTTTATTAACCTGCGTCGTCTCTTCATCTGACTTTCCTGTAGTTTTCTGCGTTTCTTTCTCTTTGTTATCCGTGCTTTCCGTTGTAAATGCTATAACAGAACCACTGCTTTGCGTCTCTTTATTATCAGAAACAATGTAATTATTATTCTTTTCTATCATACCTGCAATTAGAAGAACAGCAGTTGCAACTATAAGACCAGCTCCAAAACCTCTTATATAATATCTGAACTTCATTGTTGTTTACCACCTTTATACAGATTAATCACAAGCCTTACTTCGCCAACTCCCATATTAAGTTTCTTAGCAATTTCCTTAACAGATACACCGGATGCATTCATCTGGAGAATTCTTTCATTATTCGAATATTCTTTATTAAGACTGTCTGCCTGTGTATTAATTCTGTCTTCAGCATTCTTAGCTTTCTGATTGCTTTTCTTTACTAATGCTGCAAGCCTTTCCTTTGCTATATCCTTTGTATCTTTACCAGACTTAACCGCCTGTTCATATGCCGGTTCTTTCCCATCACCTGTGCGGTCCTGTTCATGTTCTTCTGACAGGACTGCATTATCAGACATATCAGAAGTTCTTCCACTAATCTGTTCAACCTGCTTTTTTGCATAATTAACATCTTTAACCGTTGTCTTTACTTCTTTTGATTTTTCATTAAGCATGTCATACAAAAAAACAGCTTCATTATGATTTCTGTTAATCTCACCAAGCACACTCTCTGCATATTCATTCATTTCAAGAATCTTGGTGTTAGATATCTTATCAAGTGCAGCTTCCGTTTTTTCAGACAGACCACTTATCTGCTGCTTAATAACCTCGTCAACCTGATGTTTTACCATATCAAGCTGTGCCTGTGTCAGTTCCGCTTTAGCACTGCTCTCCACATTCTCTTTATCATCTCCAAAACTCATAACAACGCTGACAACAACACATATTACGCCAGCCGCTATAAGAAATATTTCTGTTGCGACCATTATATCCTCCACACCTCATTGTTTCATATCTTTACATCAAAATCAGCACTTCCCTGTCCTTTTACAAAGACTTTTCCATCAGATTTCTTTTTCTTCCGTGAATCCCCTTCGCTGGAATATTCATTATTACTCTTATCCTTGGCATCATATTTACCAGTTTCATTATCAGCATTATCCTTCTTATTAACCTGCTGTGAGTGAGCATTGATGTCCTTCTGAACCTGCTGCGTTATAGTCTGCTGCTCTGTCATAGGCCTGTTTTCAGCATTATATTGTGATTTGGCAACATTGTTCTGCTGTTGTATCATTGCAAATTCCACCGGTTTAATAACCATATTCTGCCTCCTGTATCAAATGTGTCTAAATTGGCGCACTTTTTATATCTGCACCCTCTTTAACAAACTGACAGTAATCATATTTCTGTTTAAGAAACATGCACTGGTCACCAAATGTAAGTTTAACACCAGCATACGCTGCATCACTTACTTTAATGCATGCATGCTTTTCTTCGCCTATCTGACCTCTTAATTCTTCAAGCTCTTTCTTTTGTTTATTAATCTCCTGTTCAAGCATTATGACATTGCGCATTGTTTTCATCTGTAATTCGTGCTTTGCTTCATCAAGCCCACCCTCTGAATCCTGTTTCTTTCTTAACGCATTAAGAAGTTGGTTAAGCTGTATCTTATTATCGCCCAGTTTCCCAAGGCTGTTCTTTAATTCATCTACTCTTCGTTTCATTGACGGATCTACTCCAACGCCAACAGATGTGTTTGTTCCCATGGCATTTCCTATTGTCTTAGCCTCTATCATATTAACAGCCTTAACATCTCCGCCTATTATAAGTCCGTTACGCCCTGAAGCCTTAATTGTACTCTTAGCTGTAACTTTGCTGTGCAGAATTGAATCCGCTTCGATACTTCCACCTGCTGATACATTTTCCGCACTCTCTATGAATTTAGATACAATATTGCCGCCAGCCTTGACAACAGCCCTTGTCATTCCCTGGATTCCTCTGTTAAATGTAATATTTCCCCCTGCTATTACTGTAGCCCCTTCCACAATTCCACTCACAGTAATATCTCCTGTTGCTTTAACAGTAAATCCTGCAAGAACATTGCCTTTAACTACAACATCACCTTCATAGTCAATATCTCCTGTGGAATTATCTACATTCACTAGTTCCAATACATTTGAAACAAATATCTTATCATTCTCAAGTATGACATGTCCGCTTACCTGTGACATAAGCTCTGTTCCATCCTCAGACTGTGACAGATTTCTTCCATACCTGAATATTACATGCTTAACTTTTCTTGGAGGAACTCTCCTTCCAAGAACATCTATTCCGTCATCTCCCCTGTCTTCTTTATGAAGTACAGCAACAACATCACCTTTGTTAACATGATTAATATTCTCAAGTGTATGAAAATCAACTGTTCCATCGTCATTCATCTTAGGGCGTGGTTTCAGTTCTGTATTAAACTTATATTCAATATATCCGTCGCTTCCATCTCTTGGCTGTGTACCGACAGCAATCTTATAAGCCTCTCCATATTCTCTATGGCTTAATATCTGTTCTATAATCTGATTATCTATACCATGTTTCACACCAAGATACTGAAGATCCTTAATAATCTCTCCTGAAGTAAGTACGCCTCCTCCAACAAACGGTGGATAGAATACAGCTTCAACTTTCATGCAATCTGCACTTATCCTGTAATCCCCGAATTCAGAATACTGATGTACCTTCTCATCTGAAACCTTAAGTTCCGTCTTCGTACTGCTCCCTGCCCTGACTGCCTGCGCCAGCTTAGCCGTGTCGCATTCAATCTTTTTCTTATCAAGATAATACATAACATCATCTATGTTTGCAGTTCTGCCTCCATTCTGTGGCGGATATACTATTATATATAACCCGTCGTTTCTTGAATCAAACTGAAAATACCCTGTTGTGCATCCTTCCACCATATGCTGTAACCCCTTTTACATACTTATATTAAAGAGAAAATACATAATCACCAAGTATTTTCTTCATCTTATTCAATGCTTTCGTATGAAGCTGTGACACCCTTGACTCTGACACTTCAAGTGTGAGACTGATTTCTTTCAATGTCATATCTTCATAATAATATAAAACAACAACACTTCTCTCTTTCTCTGTGAGAGAATCTATTGCTCTGACCATCATTTTCTTAAGTTCTTCTTTTTCTATAGCTTCCTCTGGCTGGTCAAAATGTGAATTACCAACAGACTCCATCTTAACCTCACTGCCTGCCTCTGTATATTCATCAAGTGATATAAGATTAGATGCTTTCATCTTTCCCTGCCAGTCCGCCAGTTCATCTATCGTAATCTCTAATTCAGCAGCAAGCTCCTCATCACTTGCTATATGACCTGTTTCGCTTTCTATCTTTGCCATAGCAGCTTCAATTCTCTTCTGCTTCTGTCTTAGAGATCTTGGTATCCAGTCCATCTTTCTTATCTGATCAAGAATCGCGCCCCTTATCCTTAAGCTGGCATATGTCTCAAACTTAACATTCTTGCCATAATCAAACTTATCAATTGCATCTATAAGTCCAAATATTCCATATCCAACAAGATCATCATATTCCACATTATATCCAAGATACATATTGAGTCTTCCAGCAACCAGCTTAACAAGCTGTGCATACTCAACTATCAACTCATCCCTGTATTCTGCACTACGTGTGGATATGTAATTCTTCCACAGTTTATCTCTGCCTGCCTCATCCATGGTCAGTGCCCCCAATTAATAAAATATACTCAGATAATAACACAAAATCTGCCCAAATGCTACAATTATTCTTGCTGGGCAGATTCCTCCATATTAGATACATCTTCTTTTTCTTCGTCAGATGCTTTTTGTTTATTCTCTTTCTTTTCTGCTACTTTATTAAGTGCAAATCTTATAAGCATTCCGCATATATAAAATGCAAGCATAACACATATAAGTATCCACATAAAATTAACCAGTGTATATCTGTATTTTATCATGATAACACTGGTTATAAAACCTGCCAGTAATGTTATTATGGCTGGTACATTTCTGAACTTATTCATAAAGCCTCCACTCGCAACAATTATGTATCACTAAAATCATATGGTTTTTAGCGGTTTTCCTACTGCTTTAATAACATAGTCTCCTGTTTCCGAATAAAACTCCACTGTTCTTCCAAAGTTTTCTCCGCAGTCCTGAGAAAGTATACTTATATTAAGGCTTTTTAGCTTTGCCTTAACCGCAATAACATTGCGTTCTCCTACCCTCAACGCTTCACTATTAGATCTGTTTGCAAACATCTGAGCCCCACCGGCAATCTTTGCAACAATTCTTGTATCAACCGCTCCCAGTGCTTTCATCTGTCTTATAAGTTCATCTATGCCAGTATCTGCAAATTTAGCAATATTAGAATTATTTCTAAACTGAGTACTATCCGGTAACATACAGTGGAGAAGTCCACCTATTTTCGTTACCGGATCATATAATGCAACTCCTACACATGAACCAAGTCCAAGTGTAGTGAGTGCATCAGGACATTTGCATGCCTTTAAGTCAGCCATGCCAACCTTTATCATGTTTCCCATAATCGTTACTCTTTCAAATATATCTTTTACACACCTAAAGATTCTAACAATTTGTCATATGACTCCAGTTCTGGAATCATAAGAAAATATCCATTAACAAAATCCAGTTCACCAAACTGTGACTGTATAAGTAGCAGTTTGTCACCATATTTACCAAATTCTGAAGCTGGAACGCTAAGCAATGCTCCTATCATATCTATTGTCATTTCTGGAACAGTAGATACCATCTTGAGGTTAGTAAGCTTAGAAATTGCTGTAAGATACGAACCCGATACAATATTACCTATTTCATTAAGAGCAGACATTTCCATGTCATTAAACTGAGTATCTGCCTCAATACCTGACTCTGTATCCTGCATCATAAGTGTATTAACAAGATGATGTGCTGATTTTGTATCAAAAAGAAACATCATCATTCCATACACATCCCCCTCAAATCCAAGCATAATACCAACTACTGTCTGATCTTCGTCTCCCATTATATCTGATATTTCATTAAAAGGAACAAGTTCAACCTTAGGTACTGACATATCCATCTTTTGGTTGAGCATCTTCGATAATGCAGTTGTTGCATTTCCTGCACCTATATTACCTATTTCTTTTAAAACATCATACTGAATATCATTAAGCTGATTCAAATCAATTTTTGACATACCTTCACCTCAAACACTAATTATTTTCTACAATAAGGCTTACAATATCCAGAAGTGAAATCAGTTCCCCATCTTTCTTTCCTATTGCATTAATATAGTTAGCTGCCGCATCATCATTGGTTGATCTGCTTATACGCTCTATATCTTCTTCTTCAAGTGTAACGACCTCTTTAACCTGGTCTACTATAACACCAATCGAAGCCCCCTCAACCTTTACTATTATAAATCTTGTTTTATCTGTAAGCTCATCCGGCTCTAATCCAAGTTTAAGTCTCATGCTCATAATTGGACAAATCTCGCCTCTTAGGTTAATAACACCTTTATAATATGACTGTGTTTTAGGCACTCTTGTTATGTTCTGGCTTCTTACAATATTGTCAATATATTTGATATCAATTCCGTACTGCTCATTACCTATCTTAACAACAATATACTGTACAGAAGTTGTTGATTCTGAATTCTTATCTTCTATAGCATTAACATTCTCCATTATCCGTTCCTCCTCTATACAAGTGTATTGGCATCGATGATAAGTGCAACTGAACCATCACCTAAGATTGTAGCACCACTTATCATGCGGTTAATATTAATGTACTTACCAAGTGACTTAATAACAATTTCCATCTGGCCAATAAGATTATCTACAACAAGTCCGGCAAGCTTATCTCCCTTACGGACAATTACTATAACTATATTGTCAGACTCTTCCGGTTCGCCAGGTACATCAAGAAGTTCTCTTAATCTTATAAGAGGAATTACATTGCCTCTAAGATTAATAACTTCCTTAGCATGAACATATTTAATCTCGCTTACCGGTACATCTTCAATTGTCTCAATTGAGCCAAGTGCAATAGCGTATTTTTCTTCTCCAACTTTAACCATAAGTGCCTGAATAATAGCAAGTGTAAGTGGAAGTCTTATACTGAATGTACTGCCTTCTCCATATTTAGTCTTAACCTCGACATCTCCACCAAGAGCTTCAATCTTTGATTTTACAACATCAAGACCAACACCTCGTCCGGATACATCTGTAACTTTATCTGATGTTGAAAAACTTGGCTTAAACAGAAGATCAATTGCTTCTTTTTCTGTAAGTGCATCTGCCTGCTCCTGAGTAAGGTTTCCTTTTTCAACAGCTTTCTGTTTAACCTTCTCTACATCAATACCATTACCATCATCTCTTACTTCTATGACAACATTGTTGCCCTCCTGATATGCATCAAGCCATATAGAACCAACCTCTGGCTTGCCTCTCTCAGCTCTTATCTCTGCGCTTTCAAGTCCATGGTCAGCAGAATTTCTTAATAGATGCATAATAGGATCACCTATCTCATCAATAACTGTTCTGTCAAGCTCTGTCTCCTCACCTGACATATAAAGTTCCATCTTCTTTCCAAGTTTCTTGTTGAGATCTCTTATCATTCTTGGATACTTGGCAAATACACTCTCAATAGGCATCATCCTAACCTTCATAACTGACTCATGAAGGTTAGTTGTTACTCTTTCAAGATATTCAATCTGTTCACCAAATTTCTGATTAACAGATGTTGTACCATCTTCTGATACACTGGCTGATACAAGCCCGTTCTTTGCAATAATAAGTTCGCTGACAAGATTCATAAGAACATCAAGTTTTTCAATGTCTACACGTACTGTGTGGCTCACTGTTTTGCCTGCCTTATTATTGTTAGCTGCAGGAGCCTGCTTCTTTGCCGTCACTGGTGCAGATGGTTTTGTCTCTGACTCATCCTTCTTTTCTTCCTGCTTTGGTGTATCCTGCTTCTCTTCTTTATCATCTTCATCTGCAAAAGGAGTTGTTATAGCCTCTCCTGCAGCATCTTTAATTTCCGAAACATTCTTGATTATTCCAACTATTGATTCATAACTTTCTTCCGTTACAACAACAATGCTGAAATCAAGCTCGAATTTCTCATCTTCAATATCCTGTGCAGATGGCTCTGATTTGATAATATCACAATGACCTTCAAGATTCTTAAATACAAGAAATGCTCTGGCTGCCTTAAGAATACAGTTTTCATCAACACTTACTTTAATGATGAACACATTCATCTTCTTCTCAATTGCTTCGTTAACAGCATTCTTTTCAAAATCAGCAAATACCATGTTATTATATCTGGCATAAGTACCTGCAACATCTGTGCTTTCTTCTTTCTTCTCTTCTGCAGGAGCTTCTTCCTTATTAGCTTCCTCAGGTAATACTCCCTTATCTTCATTATTAACTATAAATGAGTTAAGTGCCTTAATTATTGGCTCATTATCATCAGTTCCTTCATCAGAAGTCTCCTGGATATTATTAACATACTGCTCTAATGCATCAAGGCACTGGAACAATACATCTACCATTCTTGAATCAACTTTAATATTACCATTGCGGACCTCTGAAAATACATTTTCCATATCATGAGTAAGATTCTGCATTCTCTTATAGCCCATCGTTCCAGCCATACCCTTGAGGGAATGTGCAGCTCTGAATATTTCGTTAATTGTATCACTGTTATCAGGTTCCTTTTCAAGAATCATGATACCATCACTTAAATTCTGCAAATGTTCATTAGATTCGTCGATAAATATCTCTAAATACTGGCTTACATCCATCTTAAGATACCCCCACATTCTTCGTTATAGTTTCTGCAATTTTATTCAATGGAACAACCTCATCAACCAGTCCTGTCTGTGCTATAGCCTTAGGCATGCCATATACAACACAGCTATCTTCATCCTGAGCTATAACATGAATTTTCTTATGGCTGGCAGAAAGAGTTTTTATTCCTTCCGTACCATCTGCTCCCATTCCTGTAAGGACAACACATGTAATCTCATCATAATTACACTGTACAAGTGACTTATACATAACATTGGCACATGGTCTTAAGCCATCTATAGGAGGCTCGTCATTAAGCTTTATCACATACTCAGATGCTTTCTTGACAACCTTGATATGTTTTCCTCCTGGTGCAATATATACCCAGCCTTTCTGTATAACATCACCATCTGCCCCTTCCTTAACATTAATATCACTTATTTCGTTAAGTCTGGCTGCTAAGGATGCTGTAAACCCTGCCGGCATATGCTGTACAAGTACCACTCCGGCATCCAGATTCTTAGGAAGCATTGGTATTACCTGTTGTAATGATTTTGGTCCACCTGTTGAGCAGGCAAGTGCAACAACCTTCTTACTGCCACTTTTAATATTGGTAAATCTTGAAGGATTAACCTTTGGAGGAATTGTATCATTAATCTCATTCCTGCGTCTTAAAGCAGATATTGCATCAATAGAAGCTTTTTTCTCCGATGAAATTAATGATGTCCTTCCTGATGTAAGCCTGCTGCCAGAATATCCTGATGGCTTCACATCCGTAGCCGACCTTGTTCTTTCCACAGACGCTTTGGAACTTGTTGCAACATTAAGCATATCATGTATACGCTTTTTAAAGTCATTGCCCTTAGTTTCAAAATAATTCTCTGGTTTGGTCACAAAATCAAACGCTCCATATTCAAGAGCCTGAATAGTTTCTTTTGCGCCTTCTTTTGCTACTGTACTTACAACAATAACAGTCTGCTCAATATGATTCTTTTGCAGCTTCTGTAATAATTCCAGCCCGTTCATCTTAGGCATATTAATATCAAGAATTATTGCACTGTACAGATTAGGATTAGATACAATCAAATCAAATCCCTCAAGTCCGTCTTTTGCAATAGCTGCGACTTCATACTCATTACCTTCGTTTATTATATCAGATATAACCCTTCTCATGAGTGCAGAGTCATCTATGACAAGTATTTTTTTTGCCATATTACAGCCCCCTTTCTTTCTTGCGAATTATTCTTTGCTGGGCAAAAACGTATTTAACAATATCCTCCGTATCTTCCTTCTGCATATTCACAAACTGAAGTCTGCTGTCATATACGCTGTCAGAATTCTGATTGCGCATTGACATTACAACCTTTGCCATCAGCTTCATATATCTGCTTCTGTCCCCTACCTGTATTGGAAAACTTACATTAACAATCGAATCCGCATCATATTGTTTCTTTGAAAAAAGTCTCAGTCCACCACCGCTTATGTCAACAATTATTCCTTTGTCTTCCGGCATGACAAAATTATCCGGCAATTTTCCGGTTACATCAAAATTCTTTCGTTCTTCATCTGTCAGCGGTATAATATCTGCATCAATAGTGCATTTCAGCCTGTAGAATTCCCTTCTCTGGAACTTTACAAGTGCTGTTTCAGGTCTTAATTCAACTGTAAATATATTTCCTTCTTTTCCTCTTGATTTTACAGTACAGTCAGATTTATAAATGTAATTACCTGTATAAAAAAAAGCTTCTATCATAGTTCCGACTTCAAGCACTATCATTTTTCCCTGTCTTGAAGGCATCGTACAGATAATAGTCTCATCATTGATATCCATTATCTGGCTTACAAGCATTTCTTTTGTTTCTCCGTTTTCTTTTATACGCCTGCTCTTTTTAAATAATTCAACCTTCCCACCTACAACAAGCTGTTCGAACATTCCCGCACCTCATTTCCTCTTAATCACATATTCTTTGCAAATACAGACCTTAGATATCCTCTTATGCCTCTCTTATGAACAGGAACATCTGCACCTTCTGACATCAGCCGTGTTGCTATTTCTTCAAAATGCCTTGACGATGTGGCATTTGGAAATATCATAGAGACCGGTTTCTGCTTCATAATTGCTTTTTTAATATTATTATCCTGTGGAACCGCACCTAAATACTGCATATTAATTTCAAGGAATTTCATAACCACAACATTAAGCTTTTCATACAGGCTTCTACCCTCAGCTTCAGAATCAACTCTGTTAGCTATCATCTTAATTGTTGTTTCATCTTTTTTGAAATTCTCATTCATGCTTAATGCCTTAAGGAGCGCATATGAATCCGTTATCGATGTTGGTTCTGGTGTTGTCACAAGTATCGTCTCCGGACTTGCGACAAGAAACTCCATGACAGCAGGAGATATTCCTGCACCGGTATCAATAATTATAACATCTGCCATTCCTTCAAGTTCTGAGAGTTTATTAACAAGCCTTCTTACCTGCTCTTTATCAAGATTGACAAGCTTTGCAATTCCAGAACCACCTGATATGAATCTTATTCCTTCAGGTCCTTCTGTTATTATCTCGTCAAGCTCCTTGCCCGCAAACATAAGGTCACTGAGATTATATTTAGGAATAACACCAAACATTACTTCAATATTAGCAAGCCCGAAATCAGCATCCAGTATAATAACTTTCTTCCCCATCCTTGTAAACTGCACTGCAAGATTAATTGAAGTACTTGACTTGCCAACACCGCCTTTTCCACTTGTTACGGCAATAACACGCGAATTCGTAATGTTTTTTAAATTTTGTTTTTTAATTATATTGCGAAGATTCTCTGCCTGATCCATCATGATTTACCTCCCAATAATAATTTAGCAAGTCTCTGCTCATTAATTACCTCAATGTCATTAGGTACATTCTGTCCTGAAGTTGTATACGAAAGCTGTCCGCCTGTATAAAGCTTCATATTAAGCATATTCCCAAGGCTGCATGTTTCATCTAATTTAGTAAATATAATAGCCCAGTCCTTAATATGCTTATATTTATCTGCAATATTTACAAGATCCTTATACTTGGTTGTGACACTTAATGTCAGATATATTTCAAAATCAAATTCATCCTTTCTGCGTTCAACCGTCTCAATGAGCTTATCCAGCTCTTCCATCTGTTCTTCTGACTTATGTGACCTTCCTGCCGTGTCAACAAGTATAAGTTCATAAGTTTTAAATTCATCAAGACACTCATCCATTTCATCAGGAGAATATGCCACATTTACAGGGCAGTCAATTATAGACGCATATGTATTAAGCTGTTCCACTGCAGCTATTCTATATGTATCAGAGGTTATAAAAGCAACCTTTGTGTATTTTTCAAGTTTAAAATGTGACGCTATTTTTGCAATAGTTGTAGTCTTTCCAACGCCTGTTGGTCCAATAAAAAATATCACCTTCGGTTTGTCTCCAAGAGATATTGTGCGGGGTTCTCCAAGCTTTAGTATAATCTTCTGGTACACAGCAGACAGAATGCTGTCAATATTAGATTCTTTCTTAAGCGAAGCCTCAATATCAGCAATTATTTCATCTGCATATTTTGAATCGACCTCATTATCAACCAGCTTTTTATATATAAGCTGTAAGAATTTATAATTGGCATTCTCACGCTCTTTAACTATCTTCTTTCCTGTATCCTGTGCATGTGTTTCTTCATGCATGACAGATGCTGCTGCCGGCCTCTTTGCACTGTTGCCTCCTGGATTCATCTGATTTTCAAGAAGTGAATGGAGTGAATCAAGTTTCTTCTCAATATTAGCAGCATTAGAATTCATATCAATCTTTTCATCTGCGACAAGATTAATCTGCGATCCTCCCGTAATATTCTTCATAGGCTGACTGCTTATAAATCCACTATTAGCACCTTTATTTTCCATGGTTGGCTTTTTATTATTAATGCCATTAATAAATTCTTTTTCCTCAAGTGCGGCAGTAACCTCAACAACATCTTTCTTAAAAAGTCTGAATACACCTCTCTGTTTTAATGTCTTGACATTAAGAACCACTGCACCGCTTCCTAATTCATCTTTAGCTTTTAATATTGCTTCTGTCTCTGTCTCCGCCTGAAATTTCTTTACTATCATTTACGCTGTCACCATCCCCACTGATTGTAATTCTACATTAGATTCCACCTCATTATATGAAATCACAATTATATCCTTATAATAATCCTTAGCCAGATTTCTGAAATACATTCTCACAATAGGCGATGTGATAACTATTGGATTCTTACCCATATCCTCAAGCTTCTTGAGTTCATTGCCTAATGCTTCAACAATCTTCTTACTGCGTTCAGGGTCAAGCGACAGATATGACCCCTGTTCTGTATTCTTAACAGAATTCATAATCTCCTGCTCAATTGCAGGGTCAACTGTAACAACATTTGTCACTTCGCCTACCGTAAAGTACTTGCTTGAAATTGCTCTCTTTAGTCCCTGTCTTGCGTACTCTGTCAATATATCCGGATCTCTTGTAACAGCTGCATGGTCTGCCAGAGTTTCTAATATAGTAACAAGATCTCTTATTGATATTCCCTCTTCAAGAAGATTCTGTAAAACCTTCTGAATCTCACCAATGCCCATAAGCTTAGGTACAAGTTCATCAATAAGTGTTGAATTGTTATCTTTAATATTATTAATAAGATTCTGTACATCCTGTCTGGTAAGAAGCTCAGCAATGTGCTGTCTTATAACCTCTGTAAGATGTGTTGCAATAATTGATGGCGGATCAACAACCGTATATCCAAGTGATTCTGCTCTTTCTCTCTGGCTCTCAGTTATCCATATAGCCGGGAGATGGAAAGATGGTTCAAATGTAGGAATACCGGTTATCTCTTCTTCAACATATCCTGGATTCATAGCCATATAATGGTCAAAAAGTATCTCACCTTCACTCACCTGTATACCCTTAATCTTAATGACATACTGGTTTGGATTGAGCTGTATATTATCACGCAGTCTGATAATAGGAACAACTGCACCAAGTTCAAGTGCAATCTGTCTTCTTATCATGACAACTCTGTCAAGAAGATCTCCTCCCTGATTAACATCAGCAAGCGGGATAATTCCATATCCAAACTCAAGCTCAATAGGGTCAACATTAAGCAATGAAACAACATTTTCAGGCTTACGTATTTCCTGTGCCTCGTTCTCTTCCTGCTCAGCGCTCTCTTCAATCTTAGCTTCTCCTGCTTTAGTTCCTAGCTTCCTTCCGTAAAAAATAAGAGCTGCTCCTAACGGAACAAATATGTACCATGGTAACGGTGTAAAAATTCCAAGGACAGAAAGTGCAGCACCAACCATAATAAGTACCCTGTCCATCGAAAAAAGCTGTCCAACTATCTCATCACCAAGTTCTCCATCACTTGATGCTTTAGTTACAAGAATACCTGTTGCAAGTGATATAAGCAATGATGGTATCTGTGAACACAATCCGTCGCCGATTGTAAGAATAGTATACTTAGAAAGAGCATCATTAATTGATAATCCTCCATATATCATTCCCATGACTATACCACCAACAAGGTTGATTCCGGTAATAATAAGACCGGCAGTTGCATCTCCCTTAACATACTTGGTAGCACCATCCATAGAACCAAAGAAACTGTTTTCCTGCTGTAGCTTCTTTCTTCTCTCAGCAGCCTCCTTATCAGTAATGGCTCCTGTATTAAGGTCTGAGTCAATAGCCATCTGCTTACCAGCCATTGCATCAAGTGTAAATCTTGCAGTTACCTCTGCAACTCGCTCAGAACCCTTGTTAATAACTATAAACTGAACGATAATAAGAATAATGAATATAATAATACCAATTACCAGATTACCGCCGCCAACAAACTTACCAAATGTATCAACAACCTTACCTGCATCACCATTCTTTAATATAAGCTTAGTTGAAGATACATTAAGGGAAATTCTGAAAATAGTCGTAAATAACAGCATCGTAGGAAAAGATGCCATATCCAGAACTTCCTTAGCAAAAAGTGAATTAAAAAGCACCACCATTGCTACCAGGATATTAATTGCAAGCAGAATATCAAGCAGCCATGAAGGAATTGAAATAATGAAGAATAATACTGCTGCAAGCAGATATATTCCGATAAACAGATCGTTCTTCTTAATCTTCATCATTTCTCTCCTTTCAATTTAGTCATTATTTTACATAATATCACATAATCTGACTTTTATCTATTATTTGTGCGTAAAACAGATGCAAGAATTTCTGCAACTGCATAGTACAACTCTGGAGGTATTTCCATACCTATATCAACATTATGATAAATAATTCTCGCAAGAGGCTTATTTTCTACTACAGATATATTGTACTCTTTTGCTTTATCCCTTATCTGGAAAGCCAGATAATCAGCACCTTTGGCTATAACTACAGGTGCTTTTCCAGAATCAGGTTCATATTTCAGTGCCACCGCAAAATGTGTCGGGTTCGTAATTACAACATCCGCCTCTGGAAGCTGCTGCATCATTCTTCTTCTTGAGATTTCCTGCATCCTTCTCTTAATCTGTCCCTTAACCTGCGGATCACCCTCTGCATTCTTGAATTCATCTTTAACTTCCTGTTTTGTCATCATATTATCAGTCTTAAACTTATGTCTCTGATATATAAGGTCAACAAAACCAACTATAAGAAACACTGCACTTATCTGGATTCCAAGATTAATAATTATATTACCGACCACAGAAAGCGCAGTATATAAAGTAACATCATAAAAAGTAAGCAGAATATTCATATTCTTTCTTACACAATTGTAGACCATAATTCCAATAATACTCATCATGGCAACAGCCTTAATCAGTTCAAATAACTGCCTTACAGAAAAAATCCTTTTAAATCCATTAAGAGGATTAATTTTACTTGCCTTCGGTGCAAGCGGTTTAGCTGTAACCATCCATCTTTGCTGAAGCATATTTCCAAGAATTGCTATGATTACAGCGACAATAAGCACAGGGATAATAATATTAAGAATAATTATAATTGCCTGTCTTACAATACCAGATGCCATATTAATTGTCAGTCCCTGTGAACTTTCATTAATAACCTTCCCCATAAGAGCATATATCGTTGTAAATGCATCTATCAGTTTAGTTCCTATCTTTCCAACATACACTTTAAGCATAATAAACAGTGACATAAGTGAAACTGCCGTTATCAGTTCCTTACTTTTGGCAACCTGACCTTCTTTTCGGATATCATCCAGCTTCTTACTTGTAGCCGGTTCTGTCTTTTCTCCTCCTGGTCCGTCTTTAGCAAACAACTGGAGGTTCATGTAAAGATAAGTTCTTCGCACTAGCTCATTCCCCTTACTAACATAGCAAATAATCTTTCTATCTCATCAAGTATAAAATCAGACACTGATGGAAGCATTGAAATTGTAAACAAAATTACAAATATACCTACAAATATCTTTAGCTGCATACCAACAACAAACATATTCATCTGAGGTGATACCTTGGCAAGAATCGCAAGCACACAGTTTAGCATAAGAATCGCTGAAAATACCGGAAGCGCAATTCTGAATCCTATAACAAAAAAATCTGACATAAAACTTATTATGGCAGTATATATTCCTGCACCAAATTTCACCCCACCAATTGGAATAACTTTATATGTCTCAATAATTGCAGCGACAAGATACTGATGCATACCTGAAATTATAAGCAGAAGCATCATCATATAATAATATAAATTTCCCATGATACCAACCTGCATTCTTGTTGTAGGGTCATAAAGCTGTGCCATTGATATACCGATATCCATATCAATAATCTTACCTGCAAACATAATAATCTGCACGCAAAAAGACGACACTGCCCCAAGAAGAATTCCAACAATCATCTCCTCAACAACAATTATTGCATAATCAATCATGCCATTATACTCAACTGTCATATCAGGGAAAAGCGAATATACCAGAACTGTAAGGCACAGTGCAAATCCAGCCTTTACCTTTCTTGGTACATTTGCCATATTAAAAAAAGGCGCAGCAAATACAAAAGATGCCAGCCTTATTAATATCAAAACAAATAATTCAAATTGCTCCAATGCAAATGTAAAATTCATAACACACTATCCTGCCATCATATATACTGACCAAAGCTTCCCCAAAGCATCTGCATAAACGAAACTATCTCATTAAGAAGCCAGTTTCCCATAATCATAAGTGCAATCATAATTGCAAGAAGTTTTGGAACAAATGTAAGTGTCTGTTCCTGAATAGATGTAAGTGTCTGAAAAAGACTTATAATAAGTCCGACAATCATTGAAACAAGTAAAAGTGGCACAGAAGTCTTCACTATAACCCATATAGTCTGTCTTGCTACTGTTACAACCTGTCCAGCATCCATATTCTTTACCTCCTGCCTTACTTAAATGTTGCTACAAGATTTCCAATTATCAGATTCCAGCCATCTGCCATTACAAAAAGTAAAATCTTAAATGGAGCAGATATGGTGGTTGGTGGAAGCATCATCATACCCATCGACATAAGAGTTGACGATACAACCATATCAATAATAATAAAAGGTATGTATATTAAGAATCCTATAATAAATGCAATTCTTAATTCACTTATAATAAACGATGGTACAAGCACTGTCATAGAAATATCATCTTCCGATGTAACGGAGCCTTCCTCATATCCTGCAATCTTAAAAAATGTATCAAGATCCTTTGTAGAAGTCTGTTTCAACATAAAGCTTTTCAATGGCTTTACTCCTGTTTCATACGCTTCCTCGACCGATATCTCATTATTGGATAGTGGTTTTAGTGCACTGTCATAAACTTCCGTAAAAACAGGCGACATAACAAAAAAAGTCAAAAATAAAGACAAACCTATGATAACCTGATTAGGTGGTACTGTCTGTGTTCCAAGCGCAGCCCTCGTAAAATGCAACACAATTACAATTCTTGTAAATGATGTCAGCATAATCAGAATAGAAGGTGCCAGTGAAATTACTGTAAGTACAAGAAGCATCTGCAAAACACTAGCCATATCATTACCGTCACTCGTAGAAATACCTATATTAATAAGATTATTTCCTGATGCTGTTGTTTCCTCAGCAGCCATTACCTTATATGTAATAAATGAAATGGCTGCAAAAAAAGCTCCTGCCCCAACCGATATTCCTGCTAATGCCTTTCTATGCTTTCTAATCCACTGTAACATAACTCTCTCGTTCCTGCCTAATTAATTATCTGGTTTGTCTTTCTTAAACTTTTCAAGTATAGCTTTAAATCCATCAGTATTGATTGTCTTTGACTCTGACGAATAAGTCAGTTCCTGCTCGTTAATCTCACACAAATAAGTCATAGTATCTTTGCAGACTGCTACTGCAAAACATTTACTGCCAATCTTAATAATCTGAATATACTTAGTATTAGACACTCTCATTGTTTCAAGTATCTGGATATTGCGTCCAGCCATTTTGGTTTTCTGCATATTACCAGCCCATCTTGTAGCAAAATATGTAAGTGCCAAAACAAATATAAAAACAACGAGAAGCGTAAGCAACTGTGCAAACGCTTCCCATCTACTATTCAACCCAGCTAATGCAACCATTATTATCCAACAACTTTCTGAACAGCCTCAATTACTCTGTCTGCCTGGAATGGTTTAACAATAAAGTCCTTAGCTCCTGACTGTATAGATTCAATAACCATAGCCTGCTGTCCCATTGCAGAACACATAATAACAGATGCTGAAGGATCTGCAGCCTTAATTCTCTTAAGAGCTTCAATTCCATCCATCTCAGGCATTGTTATATCCATAAGCACAAGATCTGGCTTTAACTCAGCATACTTTTCTACTGCCTTCTGTCCATTCTCTGCCTCACCTGCTATATTGTATCCATTCTTTGTGAGAATATCCTTAATCATCATTCTCATGAATGCAGCATCATCACAAATCAAAATATTCTTTGCCATAAACTTTCTCCTATTCAAAAACAAATTATTCACAAAATTCATTCGAATGTATTATACAACAAATGCTATCAATTTCCTACTCTTTTTTTGATTTTTTAGAAAATCATAAAAATTACTTGATAATCTCTGTTATACGTACACCAAAACTTTCTTCAATAACAACAACTTCACCCTTTGCAACATATTTGCCATTAACAAGAACATCAACAGATTCGCCTGCAATTTTATTAAGTTCTACAATTGTTCCAGGAGCAAATTCAAGTATATCTTTTATAGATTTTGTTGTTCTGCCAAGTTCTACTGTTACTTCAAGTGGAACATCCTTAATAAGTTCAATATTTTCCTTCTGTGTCAAAGGATTGACATCTGTTGAAAATGGCTGAAATGCTGCTGGAGATACATTAACATCCTGTGCTGGTGCATACCCTGCCATTGGCATACCCTGCATAGGCATACCTTGCATCGACATTCCATAACCATAAGGCATTCCCATATTCTGCATCGGCATTCCCTGTTGTGGTGCTGTCTGTGCTGTAGTATTCTGCACCGGTACATCCTGCTGTGGCATTGTCTGTGTCATATTCTGTGCCGGAGCCTGCTGCACCTGCTCTTCCTGATGATTAGCTGTATCTTCCTGACTTACCTGTGGCTGTTCAGGTTCTGCTGACGGCATAAACATGTTAAGAAGTTCCTGTGCAAATTCCTTAGGATATAACTGCATAATCTCACTATCTATAAGTTCGCCAATCTGCATCTTAAAAGCCACCATTACAAAATGGTTTTTAAGGAATCCTGGCAGGTTATCATCTAATTCATTGTATGTCTCCACTAAGTTAGCTATTGGTGGACTGATATCAATTTTTCTATTAAACATTGATGATAAAGATGTAGCTGCTGAACCCATCATCTGATTCATAGCCTCTCCGATTGCACTAAGATGAAGTTCTGTCAATGGTTCGTCTGGATCAGCATTACCTGGTCCTCCCATCATAAGGTCTGTAATTATCTTAACATCATTCTCTCTTAATATTAAAACATTATTGCCTGCAAGACCTTCTTTGTAAGAAATCTGCAACATAACACATGGTCTGTCATATTTACTTGATAAATCATCCCATGTAGCAACTTCTACTTTTGGTGTTGTAATATTAACTTTCTGTGAAAGAAGAGAACTAAGTGTTGTAGCAGCTGTTCCCATACTAATATTAGATATCTCACCGACAGCATCTTTTTCTGACTCAGTAAGTGTAAAGCCGCCATCTGTATTATCATTAGCATTATCCTCTGGTATAGTTGTTGTTGCTGTTGATGAATCAGATGTGTCATCTCCTCCTGTATTCATGCCACTCAGAAGTGCATTAATCTCGTCCTGGGATAACATTCCATCCATTATTCTTCACTCTCCTCTCTAATTACATTAGTAACTCTTACTGCGTATTTATTCTCAAAATAACCAGGTAAAGCTGTAAACTTCTTAATATTACCTACATATACCTCTAATTCCTGGTCAACCTTTTTATCAATTTTTATTACGTCTCCAACCTGCAGATTAACAAAATCCGAAACACTAATCTTAGATGTACCAAGCACTGCCTTTATTGGTATCATTGCTTTATCAATAACTGTTTCAATAGCATCCTCATATGTATTGGAATCTTTTTCCTGCATATTAGAAAACCAATACTTGGTATTAAGCTTATCCATAACCGGTTCAAGAGTTGCATATGGAAGACATATATTCATAAGTCCCTCCACATCACCAATCTTAATATTAATAGTTACAATTGCGATTGTTTCACTCGGTGATATAATCTGTGCAAACTGTGAATTAGTCTCTATTCTTTCAAGTCTTGGATTAACCTTTACAACATTTTCCCATGGTTCCTGCAACTGATTAACACACACTGTAAAGATACGTTCCAGAATTGTAAGTTCAATTTCTGAAAAATCTCTCTCTTTATCCAAAGCATTACCTGCACCTCCAAGAAGTCTGTCAACAATTGCAAACCCCAGATTGGATGCCATCTCCATAATTATGTTACCACTTAATGGTTGCATTCCAACAACACCTAAAAGAACCGGATTAGAAAGGGCATTAGAAAATTCTGAATAAATAACTACTTCTGAATTAACAACCTCAACATTGACTGTCTTTCTAAGATATGCCGGAAGATTGGTACTCAGCAGTCTTCCAAAATGCTCAAATATTATCTCCAGTGTTCTTAGATGTTCTTTAGAAAACTTAGAAGGTCTTGCAAAGTCATAATTCTTGACTTGCTTTTCTTCTGTGTTCTTCATCTCATCTACATCTAATTCTCCACTGCTTAAAGCTTTTAAGAGGTTATCTATTTCACTCTGTGAAAGTACCTCTCCCATCTTCCTCACCTCCTTATCATATTCTTTAATGTTTACTGGACAACAATATTAATCAGTACACTTTGTATCGTCTCAGTCTTGAATAATTCCTGGAATTCCTTTAAAAGGTCTGTTTCCATGGTTGATTTATTAGCACTTATTGTGCTGTAAGTATACTTATTAGCTTCATTGGTTATCTTATTAACAAGGACCTTCATCCCATTATCAACTGAAGTCGATACAGTACTATAATCCTTAGCTTTTGAATTAAGTCCGACAGATACTGAAAGTACGGCATATCTTGTTTTTCCATTATCAACATATGAAACAATTATATCCGTGCTGTCATTGTTCTTAATATCAATATAACTTACATTTTCAATTCCTGAACCTGTAGATGAATTATTATTAGAAACTCCGCCTGCAACATCCAGGTCAATAATCTGTGCCACTTTATTAATAAGAGAATTTGTCTTCTTATTTGTTGATACAAGTGAAAATGTAAGAATCACTGTAAGTACCAGATTCACAAGTACAAGTGCCAAAATAATCACATTAAGCATACTCTTTTTCATGAGTAATCCTCCTTAGCTGTTAATTGAATTATACACCTTAATCTCAACTCTTCTGTTCTGGGCTCTTCCTTCTGGAGTATCATTAGTTGCAATAGGTACTGCATCTCCTCTTCCGGATGAGCTCATTGTCTGATCTGAAAAGCCTTTCTCAGACACAAAGAAATCAAACACACTGTATGCCCTGTAAAGAGAAAGCATCATATTATTAGGAAACAGTGATGTATTGATAGGAACACTATCAGTGTGACCTTCTATGGTAATAACATTATCATCATATTCAATAAGTGCATCAGCAACCTTGTCAAGAAGACTGCGTGCCTCTGATGTAAGCTCCGACTTTCCCGAATTAAACAGAATTCCACCACTTACATTAAGCATTACATATTTACTATAAGCAGTAACATCAACATAATCTGCAACTCCACTGGCTGTAAGTTTATCAACAATCTCCTCAGCCATATTTTCAGACTGCTCAAGACCTTCTTTTTCAATCTCTTCATAAGCATTCTGTACATCCTGTGACATATCGCCATCATTGTTAAGGCCCATATTGTTATAGTAATTGCTCAATTCATTCAGCTGACTCGCCCCACTGCTTACAAGAATTCCTTCCTTTGACAGTGCAGAACCGCCTTGAGGAAGTACACTAAAGCTTGATGAAAGTGAAGCTGCAATCTCCTCAAACTTCTGAGAATCAATATTAGACATAGCAAACATCAAAACGAAAAAGCACAGCAGAAGATTCATAAGATCTGAAAACGTATCTTTCCAAAGTGCCGCTGGTGGTGCATTCTCTGTACGCTGTTTAGCCATCAGCCTTCACCTCCTCCTTGTTCAGATAATGCTGTTCTGGCAGATGGTGAAAGGAAAGACTTAAGCTTTTCTTCAATAACTCTTGGGTTCTCTCCTGCCTGAATAGAAAGAAGACCTTCAATAATAATCTCTCTAAGCTGATATTCATCATTATTCTGAAGCTTGAGCTTATTAGATATAGGAACACATATCCAGTTAGCAATCAAAGAACCATAAAGTGTAGTAAGAAGCGCTACAGCCATATTAGGTCCGATAGATGCTGTATCAGATAAGTTCTTTAACATATTAACAAGTCCGAGAAGCGTACCAATCATTCCCCATGCAGGAGCAAGAGCTGCCCAATTATCAAAAAAGCCAATTGTACTCTTATGTCTTGTATCAAGATTAACCAGTTCTGTTTCAAGAATGCCTCTCACAAGTTCCGGCTCAGTACCATCAACAATGAGAAGAATACCCTTCTTCATAAACTCATCATCAAGTCCCTGTGCCACTTCTTCAAGTGCAAGAAGGCCTTCTTTTCTGGCTGTGTTAGAAAGCTCAATAATCTTAGAAATAACCTGTCCATTATCAAGCTTGGGATCTTTCATAGCAATGCCAAATCCCTTAAGATGTCCTAAGAATGTCTTAAATGTATAAGATGTGAGCATACCAGCCATTGAACCACCAATAGTAACGGCGATTGACGGTATGTCAACAAATGTGTCCATAATTCCCTTTAGTGTAGGATTAGTCGTACTTGTTATAATTCCGATAACGACCATGACAAACCCAATAATAATTCCCAACAGTGTAGCTAAATCCATAATTGCCCCTTCCAAGTCTCTAGTATTCTATATATATTATCACTTAGTATCTGTACCAGACGCATACAGATTACCAATTATATTTCTCTTATAAGTAATAACCTTGCTATATACCTCTTCTACGCTTTCCTTGACAACGTATTTATGTCCTGTTGTCAGGGTTATAACAGTATCAGGTGTTTCCTCCATAACTTCAATCAGTTCTGCGTTAAGCACAAAGCTTTTTCCATTAAACCGTGTTACATCAATCATAATTCCTCCCGATACCACATAAGGTATAGTACCCCGCTTAAAATCAACTATATATATTAAAACACTTATGGCGAATTATTGCAAGGAATACTTGTAATAATTCGCCATAAATATCTTTTCATGTCAATTATCTCTTAAGATTAATAAGTTCTTCAAGTAATGTATCGGATACAGTAATAATTCTCGAATTAGCCTGATATCCTCTCTGAGTTGTAATCAGATTTGTAAATTCTGAAGAGAGATCCACATTAGACATCTCAAGTACTCCTGATGAAATACTTCCATCACCTTCTGTAACATCCTGACCAATTCCATCAAAAGTTCCAGAATTAAGTGTTGCTGAATAAAGATTATCGCCTTCTTTCTGAAGACCTTCAGGGTTAGAGAAAGAAGCAACTGCTATCTGTCCAATATTCTTAGTAACACCATTGCTATAGCTTGCCACAATATATCCTGATGAATCAACACCAACCGATGTCATCTTACCTACTGCCTTGCCTTTTCCAAGTCCATTAATGCCAAGCTCTGAATTAAGATTAGTCTTTTCTGAAAACATTGTAATTCCAGATGCATCCATCGTAAGTACAGGACTTGTCTCGCTTTCACCGATAACTCTCAAATCAACGCCTTCAATAGCATCTGATGCAGTCCCGTTATTAGAAAATGTAAGCTTAATATCTGAATTTGATGCATCGGCAAGACCTGTAAGTGTATTAAATGATAATGGTGCTGACGCAGTAAATGTAAGGTCTGTCGGCTTACCATTCTTTGAAACTGAAACAGGCTCAATTGTATACTGCGTATTATCTCCCTGAACGCCTGCATACACAAGATTAACTGTTGCCTGATAAGAATTACCAAGGCTGTCATAAAAATTAATAGTTGTAGTACTTGTATCCTTAGAACCTGCATTAAGGTTACCTGTTACCGTAACAGATGAAGTTCTTTCTGGTGAAGTATATGCAACATCCGGACTGTTAACATACAGCTTTGATACAAGGTCTCTTTTTGCATTACCAGATTCATCAACCTGCCAGCCCATTACATTAGCGCCACCTGTTGTTACAAGAGCACCTGACTCATCAACCTTAAAATTACCGGCTCTTGTGAAGAATGTATTACCCGCACTGTTAACTATAAAGAAAGAACTTCCACCAATCTTTAAGTCAAATGCATTATCAGTTCTCTCAGAACCACCTTCTGAAGAAATTGCTGTAGAGATAGAACCAACAGATGATCCAAGACCAATCTGCATAGCATTAGTTCCTCCCTTTCCTGTTTCTGCATTAGGTCCGGACGCAATCTGAGTTGTCTGATAAAAAACTTCTGAAAAAGTCATAGACTGTGACTTATATGCCACAGTATTAACATTGGCAATATTATTACCAATAACGTCCATTCTTGTCTGATGTGCCTTAAGACCTGACACAGCAGAGTACATTGATCTCATCATAATATTTGTTCCTCCATAAATATGTAAAGACATATATCTGATGCATTCATCAATAAAGCATCGTCCCTTCTGGCATTCAGGGACATTCGCCTCCTTGCGGTCCAGCTAAATAATTACTGCTCCATCAATATTAGTATAGATATTGTCTTCATTGTTATTCTGATCCATCGCCGTAATCACTGTTCTGTTTCTTGTATTAACTATAAAAGACAGATCATCAACTATAACGAGCGATTCATTGATTCCTTTCAAAATTGCTTTTTCGGTTCCTTCCTCAAGCCTTGTCATCTGTTCGTCTGATAACCGGATATCTCTCTGTTCAAGCCTTTCACCAGCATGTTTAGAGAACTTCAACCCTTTTGACGATTTAATATCGCTGTCGGAAATAACCTCTTCAATCGAACGCTTCTGATTATATATATCAGCAAATGTTTTGCCATTATACATTTTATCAACATTATCAGAATTCTTCTTTCCTATAATGTCCGTCATCTTTTCGATAGAAGCAATATTATTACCTATCATATTATTCATCATAACGGTCACTCCCCAGGTTTTGTATCCTCTGTCTTAGTATCTGTTGTAGAACCATTTCCTTTCCATTTGTCAAAATAGTCCTTATCCATTACAGTATCAAGATCTGCAATATCATAAAGCTTTCCACCAATTCCAAGATAAACAGTTCCATTTATTGTTTCCCAATAATCAACAGTTCCGCCTATATAACCATTGCTGTTCTGTGTTGTAGTCATTATAACCTGCTTACCCACAAGGTTAGATGCCATATCCTGTAATGTATTATCATTCATTTCTTTAGTAGCTTCAACCTGTGTAAATGTAGCAAGCTGTGCCATATAATCCGAATTATCTGTAGGTTCTAGCGGATCCTGGTTCTGCATCTCAGCTACCATAAGCTGTAAAAACTGTTCAACATCAAGCGTTGTCTTATTAGTAGTACTCTTATTCTTTCCTGTTGAACTTAAGTTGCTGTTAACATCGTCCTTTGTACTTAATGAACCATCATTCTTCACATAAGACCATGCACCTATCGTACTAGCCATATATTATCTCCTTTCTCATCTTATTCTATGCTGAATATTCAACACTGCTGTCGCCATTAACAATAGCATCTTTTGCCCTGATTTCTTCATCAGTCATATCAGATTCTTCCAGTTCTTCAAGACTGCTAAGATCAAGCTTTCTATGAGTCTTCTTTTCCTGACCAGCCTGTTCTGAATTATTACCTTCGAGATTCTGCTGTGATTCAAAACCATGACTCTGTACAGTAATCTCTACAGATTCAACCTTCACACCCTGATTGTTAAAATGTTCTTTCAAAGCTGTCATCTGATTTTCAAGAGCAGCTTTTACCTGTTCATTCTGTGCTGTAAGCTGTGCTGTAATTACTCCCTGTCTTGCTGTGACAGCTATATGTACTTTTCCAAGATTCTCAGGATTAAGCATAATTTCAATGCTTGAAAGCTGCTGTCCTGTTGTAACCTTAATCTGTTCTACAACCTGTCTTACAATATCAGCTTCATTAACATTAGAAACTTCATCAATAATCTCGCTGAAAGCATTCTGGATGTTCTGTGCCATATTCCCGGTAAAGTTTTCATTTCCCACAGATGCTTTATCAGACATATGAGTCTGCTGCTTATCATCCGCATTATTGTCATTATCAGCCTGCACTTTAGTCTTCTGTGCAATTACATTGCTTAACTCATACTGTGATGCTGCTTCCGGCCGTTCTTCTGGCTGTGCATCTTCTTTCACCACAGACTGTTTAACATACTGTTTAACATCATCCTTCGCAGAAACAAGCATTTCTTTAATTGAATCAATGTCCATATTATACACATCTTCCAGATTATCTGTCACAGACTTTGCATATTCCAGTATATCATTGAGCATAGATACTGAATCTGCATCTGTCAAAAACTCAAGTGAATCAGTGTTTCCGCTAAGAGCAACTACAAGATCCGTAAGCTTCTGCATGTCAAGCAAATCCTCTGCTATAATTCCAAGCTTCTCCATAGCACTCTCTATATCTTCATCAGATACATTCATTGTTTCCTTAATCTTTTCTTTAATGTCCGACACTGCATTCTGCACATCCTGAGTCATTTTGTTATCGTTTTCTTTAACCGCATTATCTGTTTTTACATTTTTTACAGTTGAATTAGTGGTAACAATATCTGCATTCTTGTTAGACTTATTAGCACCCATGCTTACAAGTGAATCTGATGGAGCTGCTGAATATGTATTAGTCTGCTTTGATGAATTCCCAGTCACATCGTTTCTTACAGAACTATTCATTATCCTTGCAAAATCAACATTCCCGGAATTATCCTGACCAGACTGGCTTCCAACACTTCCTGCCACCTTAGTAACCGGCTGAACCATTCCTGTAACAGCTGAACTTACCATATTATCCTCCTCCTTTCTTCATATTAGAATCAGGATAGACCTAATCCATATTATATATCGGTAGTCTGTGCTACAGACTTAACCTTTAGCAGGATACATAATAACTGTAAGTTTTGCAGCATATACAGGATCCATCTCTGCAAGAATTGCTGCTCTCTGTTTAGATGTCATACAAAGAAGTATATCAGAAACAAGATCTGTATCTCCAGTCATCTCTTCAAGAATAGCTGCCGCATTTTTCGCATCCATCTTAGAATATGTTTCTGCCCAGTCCTTAACCTGCTGTGAGTACTGTAGATCCTTTACAACCTGTTCGTAAAGCTTTGCTGCATTTTCTGAATCAATACTTTCATACCACGATTTGTATTCACTTATATCTGGAGCATTATCTGTATATACAACATCTGTATCGAACTTATCTTTAAGTTCCTGATAATGCTGTGCATTCTCTTCAAACACTTTTAGTCTGGCAATCTCAGCCTGAAGCTCAGCAATTGTCTGGGCTGATGCATTCCCATTATTATTGTTTTCATCAAGCTGTGCTTCAAGTTCTTTAATTCTGTCAACTGCTTCAGAAAGGCTCTTGTACTTCCCCCCTGTTTCTTCCTGAATCTCTTCATCTGTAGCTGCTGGAAGAATCTTATTCACTACCGGAACATTTTTAAGATATGGCCGTAAACTACTTCCAATACCGCCGACATTCATCTTAATAAGAAGTGCAAATATAACAAGCCATATTACAATAATAAGCATTGCAACCAGTATGCTTACCAGCTTTCCACTCTTTCCTGATTCATCATCAAGTTCATCAATATTAACATCTTTTTTCTTAGCCATATCAATCTTTCTCCCAAAAACAATTACTCATCTTTGTTATTATATTTAAAGCTCACCGTTTCATCTATCTCTTTCATTTCCTGAGCATTAATATCAAGTTTAAACTGTTCAAATGCTTTCTCTTTCAGTTTTTCATGAATTTTCCTGTCCTGCACCGCCTCAGTCAGTTTCTTCATTGCATTATCAACATTGCGCTGTGCAATCCTTATTCTAACTGCCTGCTGTGTCATCTGGTTCTTGATAATATCAATTGCCTCATTACATCTGCGCATTTCCATAATATCAAGTCTTTCTGATGCAGAGCTTCTCGCAAGATTTTCATATGAATCAAGCCTTTTTCCGAGTCTTTTCATAGTTTCCTCTTCAATGAAAAGCCTGTTATTCATCTCAGCATATTCAGTTTTAGCCTGTGTTTCCAGGCGTTCTTTAATATCAAGAACATTCTGCATGCTGTATAAAAATTTTGCCATTCATGCCTCCACTATTTCTTTAACTGAAGTGAGCCATTTTCAAATGCTTCATAATCCGCAAATATATCTGACAGTTGTGTGACTTCATCTTCAAAATCAAACTTTTCATCCGTCTGCTGCATAAGGAACTTATTAACTGCATCAATCTTATATATAGCATAATCAATATTACGGTTAGAGCCACTCTTATACGCACCAATATTAATAAGATCTTCTGCTTCATTATAAGTCGCCATTACATTTTTCATTCTGCCAGCCATCTGTTTATGCTTCTTGTCTACAATCTGACTCATACATCTTGATATGCTCTGTAAAACATCAATTGCAGGATAATGATTTTTCTGTCCTAACTTTCTTGACAACACAATATGTCCATCAAGAATACTTCGTGCAGTATCTGTTATAGGTTCATTAAAATCATCACCATCAACCAAAACAGTATACAGCCCTGTAATAGAACCTTTGTCCGACATCCCCGCCCTCTCAAGAAGCTTTGGCATTTCACTGTATACACTCGGTGGATAGCCTCTTGTCACTGGCGGTTCACCTGACGCAAGTCCAATCTCCCGCTGTGCCATAGAAAAACGTGTAAGTGAATCCATCATAAGAAGCACATCCTTGCCCTGATCCCTGAAATATTCTGCTATTGCTGTTGCAGTCTTCGCAGCCTTATTTCGTATGAGAGCAGGCTTATCCGATGTTGCAACAACAAGGACACTTCGTGCCATACCTTCTGGGCCTAAATCCCGCTCAACGAATTCTCTTACTTCCCTGCCTCGCTCTCCTATAAGAGCAATAACATTAATATCGGCTTTAGTATTTCTTGCAAACATACCAAGAAGTGTACTTTTTCCTACGCCACTTCCGGCAAATATGCCTATTCGCTGTCCCTTGCCAACAGTAAGTAATCCGTCTACAGCCTTTACGCCAAGAGGAAGCACCTTGCTTATTATCTCCCTGTCCATAGGATCTGGCGGTGCTGCCTCAACCGGATATTCATCTGTATATTCTAATTCAGAACCATCCGTAGGATTCCCAAGTCCATCAAGTGTATGTCCTAGTATGCCATCACCAACCTTTACCGACAAAGGTCGTTCCATATTCTCAACAACACTTCCCGGACCTATCCCATCCACAACATCATATGGCATAAGAAGCACATTTGAATCATTAAATCCAACTACCTCTGCATATAATTCCTGACTGTTATCCGTAGAATAAATTCTGCACAAATCATTAAGCTTGGCATCCGGTCCTACCGATTCAATAGTAAGACCAACAATCTTAGTCACTTTCCCAAGTTTCTTATAGAAGGATTTTTCTGTCAGCGATAAATATTTATTTTTATTAATTGATGACATATCATCCTCCTTAACAATACAATTAGTTCTGATCATACTTGTAACATCAGCCTGTGCAGCTTAAAAGTTTAATATTATTAATAAGCTTATTAAGTTCAATATCAAGGCTGCAGTTAAATATACCTGTATTCGTCTCTATCATGCACTGATTCCGTTCAAGCGTAACATCTTCCACAATATCTATATTGACCTCTCTTGACATTGCACAATATATCTTGCCCTGATTATTAATAAGAAAACTATAATCATCAGGCGATACTTTTATAACAAAATCCCTGCTTGTATCTGCGTTATGCATGACATCGTTAATGAGATGCAGGATAATATCATGATTATCCTCCGTTACAACACCTGTGACTTTTCTGAATACATCTGTAATAACTTCCACAAGTTCAGGTTCTATAGAGTCCTTTAGCTCGTTATATTCATTTTCAAGTTCTGATTTTTTCTTATTGTACTCCGTCTCAAGCTCCTGCTGCTTCTTTTCAATTTCCGCATCTGCCTTAGAACAGCCTTCATAATAGCCATTCTGTTTAGCTTCTTCAAATGCAGTATCAGCATTTCTATTTGCTTCTGAAACAATCTGTTCTGCCTGAAGTCTGGCATCTTCTATAATTCTTGCTGCTTCAGCATTAGCATTTTCCAATGCAGCCGCAGACTGGTCAGAATCAGCTCCGCTATCCTGTATTAGTGCTTCCGAACTATCATCTGATATAAGTTCTTCCACAACGTCCGCATTGAGTCCGTTAACAAATCCATCTGCATCAACTGCTGCATGTTTAGACTCCATTATTGCCTCTAGTTTTTTCTTAATCAGATCATTATAATCAATTACTCTTTCGTCCTTATTCACCGTGTATACACGTTTTAACAGATTAGACAATTATCTCGTCACCTCCACCACGTGATATTACAATCTCTGCTGAATCTTCAAGCTTTCTGATAATATTAACAATCTTCTGCTGAGCATCTTCAACATCTTTCATACGTACAGGTCCCATATATTCCATATCTTCCTTAATCATAGAAGCAAGACGTGTTGAAAGGTTATTAAGAATAACATTCTGAACTTCCTCTGTAGCCCCCTTAAGTGCAAGAGCAAGATCATGATTATCAACATCCCTGAGTACTCTCTGAATAGCTCTGTTATCAAGAGAAAGAATATCTTCAAATACGAACATCTTCTTACGGATTTCATCAGCAAGCTCTGGCTCTTCAACCTCAAGAGTTTCCATAATATGCTTCTCTGTTCCTCTGTCAACAGAATTAAGAATCTCAACAATGGCATCAACACCACCAACAATTGTGTAATCCTGATTAACAAGTGAGGCAAGCTTCCTTTCAAGTACCTTCTCAACCTGCTTGATAACATCAGGCGATGTTCTGTCCATCATGGCAATTCTCTTGGCTACATCCGCCTGTTTTTCAGGTGGCAGTGCTGAAACAACACTCGAAGCCTGTGCTGCAGGAAGATATGAAAGAATCAGGGCTATAGTCTGAGGATGCTCATCCTGTATAAAGTTAAGAAGCTGTGTAGAATCTGTTTTTCTGATAAACTCAAATGGACGAACCTGCAGACTCGCTGTAAGCTTTCCAATAACATCTCTTGCCTTATCTTCTCCAAGTGCTTTTTCAAGAAGTTCTTTGGCATATGTGATACCACCCTCAGCAATATACTGCTGTGCAAGACATACCTCATAGAACTCGTTAAGCACCTGTTCTTTTGTCTGAGGTGAGACACTGCTTGTGTTTGCAATCTCAAGTGTCAGCTGTTCTATTTCTTCTTCTTTCAAATGTTTAAAAATCTGTGCTGATTTCTCTGGTCCAAGTGCAATAAGCAATATAGCAGCCTTTTCTACACCATCCATTTCTCTTTCAGCATTAGCTGATGTCTTTGGCATATGTTTCCATCTCCAATCATATGTAATCAATTGACCTTTCAGGTCCTATCCATCATAATCACCAGTCATCATTAAGCCAGTTTCTAAGCAGTAATGCAACTGCTTCAGGATTCTCATCAACAAACTTCTCAATAGCTTTTCTCGTCTCCGACTTCTCCTGAAGATCAATATCATCAACAGAAGGCTGGTTTTCTTTAGTTGAAGCAAGCATTTCTTCTACAGAAAGTTCCGGTTCCTTCTCTTCTACTGTAAGTGGTCTTGCGCTTCTCAAAACTATAAACACAAGAATGCCAAGTATAGCAACAGCCAGTCCAATCTGAATCCAGAATGAAGCACGGCTTAATACACTAGTCTTCGGTGCATCATAGAAATAAGGTACATTATATGCTAAAACAGTAATGTTATTAGTTGAGATTCCTGTAGCACTTGAAAACATATTCATCCAGTCATTATCAACATTAACCTGAACAGGATTTGCGTTCTGAGCCTTGAATTCATCCCATGTCATATTATCAAGATATCCAAGATTCTTACAATCTTCTTCATTATAAATAACATTCTTTATAAGCGTTACAGCCATTGTAGAAGTACCATATACTATCTTTCCAGGATCACTATTAGTTGTAGTAACAAGCTGGTTAGGAAGATACTGATACTGTTTTACAGTATATGTTGATGAACTTGATGTACCATCTGTAAGATCATAGGTTGTTCCTGTTTCTCCATTACTCGTAGTTCCTGGTGTTCCACCTGCACCATTTGTTCCATTCGATTCAAGTTCATAAGAAGTATCATACAGACCTTCTTCTCTGCCTTCCTGTGCTGTATACTCAGTAGCAATCTTATTCACAGTATCCCAGTCAAGATCAAGATTAATAGCAACTGTTGCATCATTAAACAGTGATGTTGAAAGTGCTGTGTTCTTAACACTTGCTGCTACCGTTGATTCAATCTGTGACTTATACTTTAACTTGCTTGAATAAGCAATATTAGAAACTGAACCCGAATTATCAGCTCCATTAAACAACGTCTTTCCTGATGTATCAATAATTGTAATACCATTAGTATTGCTGCTTCCTACTGCTGTTGCAAGAAGAACCGCTATACTTTCCGCTGTGTCTTCTCCAACTGTCTTATTAGTATCAATCGTAACGGCTACAGTTGTATCTTTCTTTGTAGAATAGAATGAATTCGTATCATCTGACAAATGTACTGTAACAGATGCAGATTTGATTCCATCTAAAGAAGTAATATCATTTTCAAACTTAGTTTCAAGATATTTGGCATACTTCTTATTCTTATCAGACTCTGTTGTTGTAAGACTGCTATTAAGAGCATCATCTAATGAATATCCCGAAGGTTTAATATCATTAGAAGCAATAAGCATCTTAGCATTAGTAAGATCCTGTTCCTTTACCTTAACTGCCATATTATCAATCTGATATGTATACCCATTATCTGTAAGCAGTGAAGTAACTGTATTCATCTCATTATAATCTTCACATCTTGTAAGTTCCTGATATGTTGGTCTTGATAACACAACCGCAATAACAACAACCGCTGCAATAAATACAGCTACAGCACTCACAATTATTATCTTCTGATTCCTGGACCAGCTTTTCCATATTTCAAGAAATCTGGCTGGAATCTGTTTTAATTTATCCATATAAAACCCCTAATTACATTGACATATTCATAATAGAGTTATAGGCCTCCAATGCCTTATCCCTTATTGCTACTGTATACTGCAGAGCAATATTAGCCTCCTGCTGATAAACTCCAAGCTCATGAGTATTAGTCATATTGCCAAGAGCATAATCTATCTCTGCCTGCTGTGCTTTCTGCACATATGAGTTGGTACTGTTCAACAGCCCTGCCACTGAGTCGTATATAGCATCAAATGTTGTATCTGAATCTTTGCTTTTAGATGTACTAAGTGATGCATTCTCTTTCATTGCCGATGTAACCTTATTGACATAATCACCGCCAAGGCTTCCTATTGCACTAGTAAGATCCATGTTAAATCTCCTCTTTTTGTTCAAATATAGTATTAATCATATGAATTAAACCAGTTATCCACATATGTTATGTAGCAGAACCTATTGAAAGTCCCTTGCTTGCCATAGATTTGCTGGCATTAAATGCTGATATATTAGCTTCATATGAACGTGATGCATCTATAAGATCTGTCATCTCCTGAACCACATTCACATTAGGATATGTAACATATCCATTCTCATCAGCATCCGGATGTGAAGGATCATATACCCTTTCCATATCTGTTGATGTATCCTCATATACAGATGTCACCTTAACGCCGCTTCCAACAACACCACCATTGGCAAGTCTTAATGCATCTGAAAATGTTGAATATGCTCCTGTACCATATGAACCATACGCAGACTTTCCAAGTGCTGTACCAGTCATTGTCTTTTCGGTAAACACAACCGCTTTTCTTACATAGGGAGTTCCATCACTCGTTCTTGTTGTGTCTGCATTAGCTATATTCTCTGATATAACATCCGTTCTTAACTGCTGGGCTGTCATTCCGGATGCGCTAATATTAAATGCCGTAAACATAGACATAGTCCTGTTCTCCTTCCATATATCAATCACATTATATATTATTTAAGCACTGCCTTAAATCTTGAAAACTCATTATTCATACTGTCAATAAGAGCATTATAGTTAATCTGTTCTGAAGCAAGTTCAACATTCTCTGTTGAAAGATCTACATTATTGCCATCAGTTCTATACGATAATGTGCTGTTATCAGTGTAAGTCCTTATAGCCAGATCATTATAATTAACATTATTAACTCTCTGTGTAAGAGATGCTGAATTCTTTCCTGAACGTTGGAGTGCATTGGCAAGATACGAACTAAATTCAACATCCTGCCTTTTATAATTAGGTGTATCAACATTAGCTATATTGTTAGTAAGAACTTCCTCTCTTGTCCAGCTCGCATCTGCCGCTGACTTTAACAAATTAACATATCCAAAAGCGCCTGTACTCATATTTATTTCCTTTCTTATTCAATAAGCACAAAATATGCCTACTACGAAAACATAAAAACACTACATACATTATAAATTATAATATAAAAAAAACAAGATTTTTTTCATATTTTGCCACATTTCATTGGATTATCATGTATCAATATATATTTATGCAAAAAGATGAACCCAATCAGACATTGGATCCATCCCATCATCTCAAGCTCAATCCTTTAAGCTCTATCAATTATACAATGTATACTCTCAATCTTCAAGTTTTTTCAATTCATCATATACAACTTCATTAAGAACTTTTATCTTTGTTCCTTTCATTCCAGAAGATTTTGTTGATATAACACCAGCACTGTCAAACTTCTTAAGTGCATTAACAATTACGGATCTTGTAATTCCTGTATCATCCGCTATTCGGCTTGCAACCAGAATGCCATCCATTCCATCCATATGTGCAAATACCGCTTTGACGGCCTGTAGTTCTGATGCCGATAATGTCTTTATTGCTGACTTAACAATCTTTTTCTTTCTCTCATCTTCTGCATTCTCATTATTAACAGAACTCATCATCTCTAATCCTACAACTGTTGCACCATACTCACATAGAATAATATCATCTATATCATAATCAGCAACACATTTATAGATAAATAATGTTCCAAGTCTTTCCCCAGCTATGTCAACAGGAGCTATTAAAGCCTTAAACTTACGTTCACTTCCACCTGAAAAGCCCAATGTAAGCAGATTAACATTTTCTTTAGTTGATAACACTCCCAACAATCTTTCATTAAGCATGTTATCAACAAATCCGCCTGTATCAGCTGTTATAAGCTCACCTATTTTGTCAATTCCGCTGTATGAAGCTGCTCCTAGTATCTTACCCTTCTGGCTTATAACCAGAATGTTCGACTCTAATATTCCACTAAGCACCTCACAGATATCATTAAATTCCACTCTGTGAGAATGATTATTGTGAAGCAGCTTATTAATTTTCCTCGTTTTGTCGAGAAGCTGAACACTCATTGTAAATCCCCCATCCTTCTTTTAAAAAGCAATTCACATATATCAGCTACTGCTCTTTATCATTCTTTGATTCTACATATCCGCAGGTTTCATCAGCACATACAAGTTTACTGCCCTTCTCAATCATGTATCCTCCACACTTAGGACATTTCTTATCTGAAGGCTTCTGCCATGACACAAAATCGCACTCTGGATATCCTTCGCAGCCATAAAACATTCTGCCCTTCTTAGTCTTCTTTAATATAACATCTTTTCCACATTTTGGACATGCAACACCTATTTTTTCAAGATAAGGCTTGGTATTATGACACTCAGGAAATCCCGGACAACCTAAGAACTTACCATGAGGGCCATACTTAATAACCATATTTCTGCCGCATTTGTCACATATAACATCAGTAACCTCATCCTCTATCTTAACATGTTCAAGTTCTTTTTCTGCCTCATCAATCGCAATTTTAAGATCCGGATAGAAGTTTCTTATAATTTCCTTCCATTCCACGGTTCCCTCAGCAACACCATCAAGAAGAGACTCCATATTAGCTGTAAACTTAACATCAACAATAGTAGGAAAAGCTGTCATCATAATATTATTAACAGCATTGCCAAGCTCTGATATATAAAGATTTTTATTTTCTTTAATTACATAATGTCTTGCAATTATTGTTGATATTGTAGGAGCATAAGTACTTGGACGTCCTATTCCCTGTTCTTCGAGTGCTTTTACAAGTGATGCCTCTGTAAAATGTGCAGGTGGCTGTGTAAAATGCTGTGTACCATTCACATCATCAAGTGTAAGGACTGAATTCTCGTCAAGTCCTTTAGCAAGTGCATTAGTTTCTTCATTATCATCATCAGTCTTGTATACAGACATAAATCCATCAAAAACAATCTTTGATGCTGATACTGTAAATATATATTCACCAGCTCCTATTCTTACAGAAGTTGTCTCATACTGTGCAGGTGCCATCTGACTCGCAACAAATCTCTTCCATATAAGCTGATAAAGTCTGAACTGATCTCTCTGCAATGATTCCTTAACTAATGCCGGTGACAAAGAAAGATCAGTTGGTCTGATTGCTTCATGTGCATCCTGAATCTTCTTATCATCCTTCTTGGCATTAGAATTTTGTGGAAGATACTTTTCTCCATAATTCTCACTGATATAATCTTTTGAAGCAACTTTTGCCTCATCTGCAACTCTTGTAGAATCTGTTCTTAAATATGTTATAAGACCTACTGTTCCTCTGCCCTTAATATCAACACCTTCATAAAGCTGCTGTGCTATGTTCATAGTTCTCTTTGTAGACATATTAAGTGTCTTGGCAGCTTCCTGCTGGAGTGTACTTGTAGTAAACGGAAGTGGAGATTTCTTAATCTTCTCACTTTTCTTAACACTTTCTATACTGAAACCAGAGTTTTTGACTTCATCAAGAATCTTCTGCATCTGTGCTGCATTCTTAATATCAATTTTTCCGTTTCTGTCCCCATAAAACTTTGCAACAAGTGGTTTCTTTTCTCCCTTTATATTAAGAGAAGCCTCCATAGTCCAGTATTCTTCTGGAATAAATGCATCAATCTCATTCTCTCTGTCACATATCATTCTTAATGCAACTGACTGTACTCTTCCGGCGCTAAGTCCTCTCTTAATCTTAGCCCATAAAAGTGGACTGATTCCATACCCAACCACTCTGTCAAGAACTCTTCTTGCCTGCTGTGCATCTACAAGATTCATATCAATCTTTCTTGCTTCCTTAAGCGATGCCTTAACAGCATTCTTGGTAATCTCATTAAATGTTATTCTGTATATATCCTTGTCTTCTAACTTAAGTGCCGCTGCCAGATGCCATGAAATAGCCTCTCCCTCGCGGTCGGGATCGGTTGCAAGATATACTTTATCTGCTTTCTTCGCTTCTTTTCTTAAAGCAGCAAGAATATCTCCTTTCCCTCTGATTGTTATATACTTAGGTTCATAATCATGTTCAACATCTACACCCATCTGGCTTTTAGGAAGATCTCTTACATGTCCCTGTGATGCCATTACCTTGTAGTTTGCCCCAAGGAATTTACTGATAGTCTTTACCTTGGCAGGTGACTCCACTATAACCAAATACTTATGCATTAATAGCCCTCCATATCAAATATGCTTCCTTATATAATAATTCTTAGAAACCTCTTCTATAAGTCCATCTAACTCTAATTCAAGCAGAATCCCCTCCGCCTCTACAAGATTCAATCCAGAATTATTAACTATCATCTCCAGACTTACTGGAAACAAATTGATTTGACTATACACCATATTCTTAGGGCTTGCAAGTCCTGATTTTTTAAATTTTTCTTCAAATATACCATTATTATTCAAACTATTCATACAATTGTCATCTTTTTTGCTACAATTAATATATCTGTTAATAGATTCCGTTGCACATATATCATTAGGTGATGTAATCAGCTGTGCGCCTTCCTTCAACAGTTTAAGACACCCCTCTGACAGAGTATCCCCAATTCTACCCGGAACAACATAAACATCTCGGTTCTGGTCAAGTGCCTGATCTGCTGTTATGAGTGAGCCACTTTTTTGCTTTGCCTCCACCACAATAAGTGCATCTGACATTGCACTAATAATTCTGTTTCTCATAGGAAACAGCCCCGCTTTAGGCGGTGTCCCCGGTGAATACTCTGAAATAATTCCACCATTGCACTCAAGTTGTGTGTATAATTCTATATTAGTTCTGGGATAACATATATCAACCCCACATCCAAGAACAGCCATACTATAACCGCCTTTTCTAACAGCACCTTTCTGTGCCGCCGCATCTATCCCAAGTGCCATTCCACTTATAACCTGAATTCCCATGTCTGCAAAATCTTCTGCAAATCTTCCTGCTACTGACCTCCCATATTCTGTACAGTTCCTTGCCCCGACAATTGCTACTGACGGAACGTCCGACTGTGGCAGACTTCCTTTATAATAAATTATATAAGGATAATCGTATATATTCATCAATCTTTCAGGATAATTATATTTACCCGGATATGTGAATTTAATATTCTTCTTATCCAGTTCAGAATATTCCCTATATATATACTCACTTTTTCTAGATTCCTTTATAGAATATATATCATCAGGTTTTATTCCCATGACACCTTCAAACATCTTATCTGATGCTTTATATATATCCTCTGGTGTATCGAATACCTTAAATAAATATCTCAGCTTAATGTTAGCTATTCCTGTAATATTATTAATCCAAAACCAATAATAATCATCTTTCAAGATAAACCTCCTGCCTAGTGTATTGCTTCTTTAATGTATTGTCACCTCTGGTATTCCACGATAATAGAACGCCTCGCTTATGTTAGCTGTTGTTATATTAACATTACCATCTATATCTGCGATGGTTCTTGCAGTCTTCAATATCTTTGAATATCCTCTTGCAGTCAGACGCTTCTTTGCAAATATCCTTTTTATTAATTTTTCTTCCTCTTCTCCAAGTCTGCAAAATCTCTTCATATCTCCTGTACTCATCTGTGAATTATACTTTATATTCATCCCATTAAACCGCTTAAGCTGGGCAAGTCTTGCACGCATTACAGCTTGTTTCATGCTTTCTGAATCTGGCACATTACCATTATCACTGCTGCACCTTATCTGTTCGTATCCTATTTCATCTGTCTTGATACACATATCAAATCTATCCCATAGTGGCATACTTATTTTCCCCATATATCTTTTAATATCCTGTTCTGAGCAATTGCATCTGCTCCTATCCGGATAATAGCCGCATTTGCACGGGTTCATCGCTCCAACAAGCATAAAATCTGCCGGATATGTATATGTCCTGCCCATTCTGACAATTGTTATATCCTTATCTTCAAGAGGCTGCCTTAATCCTTCTAATATTTCTGGCTTAAACTCCGTCATCTCATCAAGAAATAATACACCTTTACCCGCAAGAGTTATCTCTCCTGGTCTTGGAAACATGCCTCCACCAAAGAATGAACTCTTAGTTACATTGTGATATGGTGCCCTGAATGGTCTGTCTTCAATCAGCCCGCCATACTCTCCTAATTGTCCTGCAACACTATATATATTGGTAACAGCTAATTTTTCATCAAATGTCATATCAGGCATGATAGACGGAATACGTTTTGCCATCATAGTTTTTCCGCTTCCCGGCGGCCCGATATACATGATATTATGCATCCCGGCAACAGCAATCATAGTCGCCCTCTTTGCAGCCTCCTGTCCACATATATCTGCATAATTAATTTCTTGTTTATCTGTTGTACGGCATTGTTCTGGATTATCCTGTCTCTGGTTCTCAATTATACCATTATTGATATATTGCACCGCCATTTTCAGACTGTTAGTCGGAATGATATTCACTTTCTCCACAATTCTGCCTTCATTATAATTAGACACTGGTATAAGTGCCTTACTTATTCCGGATTTCTTTGCTTCACATACACATGGCAATACCCCGCTTACACCATTAATGCTTCCATCAAGGCTCAACTCACCAAGTATAATCATATTATCAACATTAACTTCATCTATGTAACCATTTGCTGATAATATAGCCAGTGCTATTGGCAAATCAAAACCTGTGCCACATTTTCTGATATCTGCAGGAGATATATTTACCACAATGCGCTGTGGAGGAAGCTCATACCCAGAATTACGGATAGCAACCCTTACTCTTTCTCTCGCTTCTTTAACCTCATTGCTAAGAAAACCACTCATCTCAAAACTTGGAATACCATTGCCAACATCAACCTCAACCCGTACAATCTCTGCCTTCAATCCATATAATACCCCACTCAATACACTACTGTACAGTAAATACCGCCCCCTTTTACTATCAATACTTAAATATATATTCGTTAAGCTTTTAGGATAATAGTATCTTAAAATAACTATCAATATATATCCATCATATAAAAATTCCAACCAGACCTCATATGTTATATTGCTAATCTGGTTGGTTCATCTTTACTTCGCAGTTATCTTAGAAAGTGCTTCGTTGTAATCTTTTTCTGAATACTTCTTTAATAAATCCTTCTTTGATATTCCATATCTTATCATAAATATTATATCTTCTATTGTTGCATAACACCAGACACATCAGTATCCATCTCCTCAAGATTATCCGACTTAACAACCTGTTCCCCTCCAAAAAGCACTGCACTAAAAAGGTCTGCAAAATGCTCATTATTTCGCCAGAAATCCTTACTTATTGTATCATTCTTAATCTCATCTACCTGTTTCCTGTCTACACTCTTCCCCATATATCTCCTATAAACGCATAATGCTTATTATAATACGCACTGCGTATATAATGTATTAATATATTATCATTATATATAATCAATGTCAATATACATATCATTATATTTTATATAGAATATCTCTCCTGTATGATTCCTAACAAAAAACTCCGGCAGAGCCTCTCTATATGAGAGTTCATCCACCGGAGTTTAATCCATACTGATATTAAATTAATCCATATTAAACAAATCTTTTACCTGAAGATTAAGTATTGCATAACCAACTCCATTGTGACCATCAGTTGCCTGAATACCTATCTTAAGAGTTCCATCCGAAAGCTTCTGTCTCAATGATGCATCATCTGCCCCTGACAGACTCCAGAAATTATCAACCGTATATTCCACACCAGATTTAACCTTAGATGAACCTGACGATACAGGCATCGACGTAAGTGAAACATTTCCAGAACCATCTATACTGATATATCCGAGACGCTTATCTTTAGATGAATCAAACTTACCATCTTTTACGTCAGTGTCCCCTCTTTTTTCTTCATTATAAACATACATAAATGCTTCTTTAATGATACCTCTTCCATCAATAAGATCCGCATCTGTTATTTTAAAACTAAAATTCAGCTTTCTGTCAGCAAATTTTGTGTAATTATACTTAATATAACTGCTATATGCCTTCTGTGTGTCATCATAAACAGCATCCGTATATGAAACCTGCGGCTCACTGTTACCAGCAAGAATAGCTCTTACAAATGTATTAACAAAAAGCTCCATCTCTGCATCAGTGCCTTCTTTATCCATATCAGAATGACCTGCACTAGTATATGTAACATTACCAGCAGAATATATATAGTAATTATTAACAGCATCCTGACCTGATAATGAAAAATAATTCTTATCCCCATTATCAAGAGTATACCATACAATAGGATCTGAACCATTAACCTGTGTTTCAAGATTAAGAGCAAAATACTGTGCATGCGTTGGAGCAACACTTATTGATGAATCAATTCCATAAGGATAAGATGTAACTTCACCAGTATTCAGCTTTGAAAGGCTACTTGTCATTCTGGTATTTGTTGTATTACCTGAACTAGCAAATGGTCCTACGCCCGATAATTTATATATAAGAGTATCTGTTAAACTATATCCATCCTTCATTCCAATCAAAGGTTTCAACTGCTGGGTAGCATAATTAAGTTTCTCATATGAACCAGCTGCTTTTTTGCCTGTACCATTCTCCCTATAAGACATACAGTCATGTGTCATCAGTACAGATTTTCCATCATCAATATAAGTTTTTATAGCATCAATTGCATTGGCAGATAAATCATTATCATTACCATAGTTATCAGCAAATCCCATAACAATCATAGAATAATCATCAAGAAGCTTAGGATTCTTCTTTAATTCTTCTGAAAAAACTGTTTTGGTCATTTCTTTAACCTTCAGATTAAACCCTGTAATCCCAGCTTCTGACTTGAATTTTTCATCAAACTTGCTTCCAGGAGCAAGATTAAGATGTGACTCCTGTGAATTACTCTTAATCTGTAAAACATTTATTGTTCTCTCCTTATTCTTCAATGCAAATGCACCAGAAGTATAAGTTCTTAATCCTGTATCTGTATCAGTTATCTCAACCTTCCAGCCAACATAACCGGTAAGTCCACTTGGCAGAGACAATGTTGTACTAAAACCTCCATTAGTCCACTGTATCCCCGTACCATCACTTTCACAATAGAATAACTCAGTATCATCTGTTGTATGATCTTCTGAAAACATACTGTCACAGTTTCTGTCAATGTATATCTTAACTTTATATGAGCCATCCCTTACCGGAACAGTTACATTTCCTGAAAATGTAACTAACAGGCTCTTGTCAAAATCTCTTTCATTAACACTTGCCTCAGTTCCATCATACTCTTTCATATTAGGTGAAATGTTGCTTGTCGGTTTATAGATATAATTTAATGTATCTGATACCTCATCATTATCTACCCATACAATATTAGATGATCCTGTCTTTGTAAGCTGCATTGCAAGATTAGATTTTCTCATCTTATACATGTTAGTGTTACTGTCTACAACTGACTTATTGCCATAATATACATTCTTATCAAGTGCTATCGGCATACCCTTCTGTGCAAATTCAAAAAGTTTATTAAACGCTTTCTCAGTCAGGTCATTAGCATTCAGATTATATGTCTTTGATGATTCTGTAAATGTTCTGTCAGTATTATACATATGAGAACCAAATACTTTGCCAACTGTCTGCGCAGAACCTCTATCACCAATAATAACAAGATCATACTTTGAAAGAATATCTTCATTAAGTCCTGCAAATGCATTTATTGACATACTTGTAACATTAACCGTTACACTTGATGTCTTTGGCAAGCCATACCACGTCTTAATAATATCCTTACCGCCATCATTATTATAGCCATATACACCAATAGGTTCAATTTCAAGTACATTGACAGATTCACTAGGTGTTCTCTTATATGCGCCAATGATGTACTGAATTATCTTGGAGCCTGTAAGGTCAGCTGATACAGTTTTATTATCCTTAGTAAATTGCTTTGCTTCTTCATAAGTTGTACCATACTTAATATCACTTTCAGCAGCTTTATCAGGATACACATTACTTGACATAAGCTCTGATGTAATAGAGTTATCTGAATTGAATTCCCATACGTACTTATCAACATACTTCTGTCTATTTGTTTCCGTTGCATTATATATTGGAAATGTAGTAACCCAATCTGATTTATTGTTTTCAAAATTTTCCGGATTAAAAATCATCTGATAACTTCTCCAGTAAGCAAATGGTCCTGAACCTCCGGCATCTTCAAAGCTTCTTTTTTCTCCAGATTCAAGGTAATAATTAATTATCTTGTTGCCATTTTCGTCATCAATATTAATATATCCTACATTTCCACTATAATATTTACCTGTAACACCTCCGCTTATGCCTTCTTTGGTATGGGCAAAATCTGTAACAAACTGATCTCTGTCAATACCAGACATAGTAAGACATATTCTTGCAATATTAGAATACTTATTATCACTTCCAAGACCTTTATCGGCAGAATTATACATTATGGCTTTTCCTTTAGTAGCATTCACCATATACAGGTAAAGTGCTGTTTCCGCTGATAAGTCATTGTCTCCCAATGTCCATTTTTTCTCTGTAGAAGATACATTAGTTCCATTCAGATAATTATACGCAGATAATATTCCCGCATTGTGAATTTTACATGAAAAATATACAATAGTTGCATCATCTATATCCTTAATTGTAACTTCTGACGGTTTCTTGATTACAAGATCAACAAATCCTTCCATTCCTTTGTCACCAAATACAAAGAAAGAAAATGCATCTCTTAACTTAGAACCGTTTTTTGTTGTCATAGGTATATAGCTATTACCATCTTTTTTACAGAAAATAAGTTTTATATTATCAACATCTAAAGTGCCAACCTTCTGTATTGCATCATTAGAAGTAGTGTAATAATTGTATGAGTTGCCACTTTTATACTCAAGGCATAAATTATAATTAGTTCCGTTTAAAAGAATACCATTAACATACTGAAGATACACATCCATATTCTTCTGTACATCACTATTAGATGCTACCTTTTTATCAGTAGCCTTTGCTACAATATCATCCCACTTGACACTACCAGATGAATTACCTATAATCGGTCCTAACTCATCATAATAATCTTCAGAAACAATCTCCAGAATCTTCATCTTATTATCCTGTGAATATTCCTTACCATTAATAATAACCGAAGTATCTGCCACCACATCAGTCTTTCGTGTAACAATTATCAGAAGCACAACAAGACAAAACATAACTGCAGAAGCAATCACTGCCAATATTCTGTTTTTACCATTTTCTTTGAACTTTGACTTCATAAAGATTACCTCCCGTTTACTTAATTATCTGTAAAATAATCAATTATCTGTGCTGCTGATAACGTGTTGCCAACCTTAAGTGTATTAACAACATCTTCCTTATCGCCTTCAACCGATGTAACAGACTTGCCAAGTGTTATATTATCATTAAGCTGGTTTCTTGTTGAAAATGTTCTTGAAACGATTCTCTTTTCATTCATTCTCTGTAAGCCTAACGAAATAACAATCTGTGGATTCCTGTCAATTGACTTAATTGTTGCTGTATCAAGCTCTATACTATCCTTTGATATTCTTACATCAAATGATGTAACATTATCACATACAAGACTCATTTCTGACTTATCTGAATTGATATACCATAGCTGCTGTGTTGCACTTTCATAATAGTATCCCCATTCAATGCCTACCTCAGTACTATTCTTTTTCTCAATAACCTTATTAGTATATATAGTTACATCCCCATTCAGCTTTTCAATCTTTATCTCTGTCGCCTCAAGAATATTCTTTGACATCTGATTAAGACTTATATCAGCATCACTCTGTATCTGTGCCAAAGCTGTCTGCTTCGTGTAACTTCTGACCGCCTGCGTAATAAGCATTACAAGTGCCATAAGAACAATACTTGATATTGCTATCGCTATAAGCAGCTCCACTAATGAGAATCCCTTGTTATCCTTCTTCATAACTCCACTCCATATTAATAAACTAGTTCGATGTCGTAACTTTTCCGGTCTTATACCATAGCTTAGATTCATAATCAACACCAGATGATGTAACCTTAAATGTTCCTGAAGTTGCTGTATTCTTAAGTTCAACCGGATCCATTCCTGACTTAGTAGCTGTCACACTGTCACATGAACCATCTGCTTTGCTGAACTTAACCATAATTGTATAATCATCAACATTATACGACGAAGTCCCAGCTTCATATACAATAGAAATCCTTGAAGCACTACATTTGTATGTTTCTAATGGACTTCCTGTATCCTTATATGTAGTAAATACATAAGAATCTCCATCTTTACCAATCTCCATGTACCAGTTCCCATTCTTAGCCATAGTACTTGTCTTTAACTCACTAAGACTTGAATAAAGATTCTTATTAGCTTTCTTGGCATTTCCCTTGTTAAGAACTGTAAGTCCGACTGTTACAAGAAGTGAAACAACTGCGATTATTGCGATTACTACAAGAAGTTCCAATAAAGAAAATCCCTGATTATTTAATTGTTTCTTAAAATGTCTGTTCCCTCTCCTGCTCATCATCACATCTCCATTGAATAATCTTTCTATAATATTCCGTATTATGACGGATTAGTAGGTGCCTCCGTTGTAGACTCAACATTAGTTCCCTTAGGATCTTCGTACTTTCTCCAGAGACTGAATGTAACCATATCCTTATAAGTCATATTGCTTACACTAAGTGATGAATCCTTCTTAGATTCAACATGCGGATTCCAGAATCTGAAAATATCCTTATAGTGGACTGTCTTGCCTTTTCCATTAGTATCTGTAAGCTCTGCTTCATGGTCATCAATAAATGTTCTGAAAAGTGAATCAGAGAATATGTTATTAGAAACTGTCACTCCTGAATCAATCGTAATTATTCCATTAGAAACAACAATTCCATCAAAATCACTCTTAATATGAACATTACCAGAGCAGACAACAACGCCCGAAGTTATCTTAAGAATATTTGATTTTGATTCAGACGAATTACTATCTATAACAAGTTCTATACCTTTTGATGCAGATACTTCAGATAACGCATAAGCTATAAACCATTTTCCTTCTACCTGTTTGATAAATGCCTTACCATCAGTAACTTCTGCAAAACCATCTTTATTAATAATATTGTCATAAACATCATCAGGTGTGTACTTGCTAAGATCAATAGCAATATTATTATGAGCAATACTATTAAGATATTCCTCTGCCTGCTGAGTTGTTGTATATGTTACTGAATCCCCAAGAGGCGCAAGTATCTTATTAAACACATTATATCTATTCGATCTGTCTGAATATTCAGTATTAAAATCAAAACTTGAATTATCAGCAAAGATACCAAGGCTGGCTCCATCTGTAAGACTTTCACTTCTTACAACTGATGAACCACTAAGTCCGGCATATGTACCTACAGATTTCTTAATAGCATTTCTTAAAGACTTAGATTCCTTAATATAATCATTTTTCTCTGCAGCACTGCATTTCTGTGCATAAGAAGTATTATTAAGGAATTCCTCAAACTGAGTATCTGTATAATCATATATAATCTTAGCATAAGTATTAAGTGATGCTGTATCCTTGAAACTGAAATAATAATATGTTCTTGACTTATCATAATCAATTGTATTAAGACCAGAACCAGCTATATCATAATCTCTTGTCACATAATAATCATCACCATTCTTGCTTAATAAATCAAATCCAAAGAATGTTGACTCACTTATCTTAGTCTCACACTTGATTCCGTTGCCTGCTGTCTTCTTCTTAGATGGATTCTTAGAGCCACTCTTTAAAAGCTGCGCAGGAACAAGATATATTTCCTGATTAGTATTTACTGAAATTGATTCACCTGTTGCAAGCGGTACTGATGTCTCAAACTTAATATATGAACGGCCAGCAACAACAAGCTTTGAAAGAGATGAACTGAATGTAATTGTCGCTCTTTCTCCATTAATAATTACCGCACTACTGTCATAATGAGTTGCATTTTCCTTAGGTTCATATCCAAAGCCTTCATAAGAACCACTAAGAACTGCACTTGAATCATCCCCCTCAATAGTAAGGTCATCCTTAACATTGACTGCACCAGCTCCATTAAATGTGGCATTATTTCCAAGTACAATCTCATCCGACCATAACTGTGAAGAGCCACCAAGGTTAAGCTGTGACGCAGATAATGCTCCTGTCTCTCCTTTTGACTTAATATTAAGGTTAAGACTACCTCCACAGATAAGATAACTGCCTGTAAAATCAAGAGTTGAACCCTTAATATTAAGACCTGATGCTCTTCCAGCATATGCATTTCCTTTAATTATCGCTGCTCCGCCGTCAGTAATATTAATACCAGTATTACCAACTAACGCATAATTACCGAAGAATGTTGTACCAACAAGGTCTTCGTCCATGAAATTAACATATATATCAGGAAGCCCAACTGCTCCATTAAATGTAATATAGGAATAATCCCCATTCTGTGTCAGATACTTAACGATACAATCTGTAAATGTAATTGCATACACATTAAGACCTGTACCATTATTCTTATCGCTTGTATTTCTCATACGGATAGTATTAACATCCTGCACCACAAGAATAGGCTCTCCCGTAGCATTACCATCATTATCAACACCTGTAGAATAATTCTCCAGATATGAATTCAATATTTCAATAAACTTCTCCTTGTGTCCATCAAAGCTATAATTATTATTATATACAGGCCTAAAATCTGTTGTCTTAAAATCTGGCAACAGCTTTCCTATAAGCTTCTGCATATAATTTTCTCTTAAAGCAACATTTGCTTTTTCATTATCAATCTCAACCAAAGTTGCAAAATTATTATGCTGGTCAGAAACGACCTTACTATAACTTGATAATGTGGTAAGCTGTTCCTCATATGAAGCATTAAAGCACTCCATTGAAGCTTTTCCAAGTGCAGCATATATCTCATCAACAGCCTCTTCTGATGTGTAGAACGTCTTTTTAGACTGTGATGCTATCATCTTCATTTTAAGGTTGACCATTGTAGTTGTAGTAATCAGTGTTGAAAGAATCAATACAAATGAAGTCATAATAAGCACTATTACAATAGTAGAACCAGAATTATTTCTTTTTCTTTTCAAATTCAATAATACTTTCCCCATAAACTGTCTCCATTCTTTCACTGACTAATTAATCTTAGTAGATGTCATAGTTGCAATCTTTGAATCATCTGACATAGTTGAATCATTATAATATACTGTCACTGTAAGTCTGTACATAGAATCTTCTGTTTTTGATGAAGAACCAGACTTCCAGTCTTTAATATTAGAATAAATTCTCGCTGCAGTATCCTTGTTTCCTGCTTTATCAGCAAGATTACCCATAACCTGAGTATTAAATGTAACTTTAACTTTATTATGATCAACCAACATTCTGTATTTCTGTGCTGATGCTACTGAACCATCTGCATTCTTTTCCTGCGTTATCTTTTCCTGCTCAAGAAGATATATATTAAGGTCACTATATCTTACATTGGTAAGTTCTGCCGGATATTTGTATGTTACATTAATCTTATCATTAACATATACTTCCATAGTACCATCTGTAGTTGTTGTACCCTTCTTATTAGTACTTATATAATCATCAAACGGAGTATAGAATACATACAGATTCTTTATATTCTTCTTAATCTTTCCTGAAACGTAATAGACCGTCTGCTTTGTACCACTTACATCTTCCTCACGTTCTTCCGCTTCAAAAGTATTAGTTGTAAGTGTAGTAGTCTTAACATAATCAGGATAACTAAGCACTGTATCATAATGATATGTAACAGTAATAACTGCTGTCTGGTCAAATAAAACCTTAGATGCATCTGAAGTATTTCTTGTTACATTAACATCAATAGATGTACTCTTAGTAATCTTAGACCTGTCGAATGCCTGCTCACCTGTATAATATTTAAAATGTGCGACTGCCTGATTATCACTGTTATCATCACGATAAACGAGTGAACTGTCAGCTGAAACATCTGCATATACTGATATTCCTGCAGAATTAATATTATTATTAGGATTATCCTTAACCGTACTGTCAGCAGGTGTTGTATAAGGTGATGGATCAAATTCTGCTTTGATATAGAATTTTTCTTTATTTACACCCTCATAATAAAGAATATTAGAAGCATCTTTCTTATTACCCACAGAATATGTTGTGCTGTCAATCCCACCAAGCTGCTGATAAGTATATTGTCCATTGCCACCAGCAAGCCTGTCCAGACTCATGCTCTTTGCTTCCTCTATAATATTGTTAATTGCAGTATTAGCATTTTCAGTCCTTCTTGCTTTATTGTTAATTCTGGCAGCATTAGAAAATGTACTCAGTACCGGTAGAGATATGATTGCAAGAATAACAATCGCTACCAGTACTTCAACCAGTGAAAAACCGGAATTATTCAATTTTCTATTCTTTCTATATAATTTCATATCCCTCTCCCTGAATTCTCTTATTACTCAGTTGGTGTAACTGTTGAGAATATATTTCCTGTTCCTGTCTTAACATCAAATGATGGTTCCTTATAATCACGCTTTCCACCTTCAATTGAATAAAGTGAAATAGATGCTGTTCCTGTAACAACACCTGTTGCCTCATTATAAGATGCAGATAAGGCATCAATTGTGCTCTTATCAGCATATGTATTGACATATTTAATAAAATTCTTCCACTGACTATAATCTGATTCATAAGCAATATTAATAGTTGACTTATAGCCGGTAAGATTAGAAGTATAATTGCTTTTTCCATTTACATTACTTGAAGCAATCTGACCGAACTTGTAAAGAACAGTTGTTGGTGATAAAGAAAGGCTTCTTACCCATGTTCCTGTTACAGACTCTGTCTTGTTAAAGAAATCAATTGAATTAGGCTGTGTGCTTCCTGCCGCATATCTGTCAAGAAGATTATCATACTGCTTAAGGTAATTCATTGTATCATTAACATACTTCTGTTTGTTGTTATTCTTTTCTTTTAAGTCTCTCTGAGTTGTCTCAAGAGTAGTCTTTTTAGTAGATAAAGTATCTACCTGGTCTGAAAGATTCTGAAATCCAAAGAAATAAGCAAGAGCCATAATAAGCACTGCTAATACAACAACCAATAACTTTTTGTCTCTTTCAGAGATTTTTAACATACCTTTTAACTTATCCATCTGACTCCCCTCCTACTTTGTTGTTGAACTCTTAGTACTGCTATTTTTAGTACTGTTTGATGTATTAGATGACTTCATATCAGTTGTATTAGATGTTCCTCCAACAAATGTACATGATAATGAAAATGTAACTTCAATTGTACCTGCATTATCCTTAGTCTCTGTTATAGTAGGGGCATCAACATTAAGTACAGAAGAATTCTTCTGAAGTTCCTGAATGAACTTAGCTACTGAAGACTTGCTTCCCGCTGTTCCATTAACAGTAATTGCTCCTGATGCAACATTGAAAGACTGAATAGTAATATCACTTGGCATACTCTTTTCAAGATAATCAACAAAATCCTGTAATGCATCATCGCTGTCTGATGTAAGTGCTGCAAATGCTGCGATATCATTATATTTATCTTTAGCTGAATAATATTCATTAACAACATCATTAATAATGCTCAGCTTCTTTATACTCTTATTAAGAGATCCAATCTCTGCATTAAGAGCAACAACCTGAACAAGTGGAATAAGAACAAGGAGTGCAGAAACCACAAGGGCTCCAACAAATCCTACAATAAGCGTCTTTGTATTTTCTTTTCTGGCACCACTCTCAATAAGTCTCTTAGGAATAAAATCAACCGGATCAATAACTGCACCTAAGTTAGTTACATAACTTGTAAGAGTAGCCTCTTCAACATATGCTTTCTTGTCCAGTGCAATATTCTTAAGTCTCTCGACCTTCTCAATTGGCATATTAAGCTCATTAGAAAGAAGTGTTGCAAAACCCTTAATAGATGTAGAATGTCCGATTAAGTATGCCTTCTGGATTGATAATCTGTTACGCGATACATAGTAATCAATAACTCTGTTGATGTTACTTGCCATATACCTTAATGACTCTGTAACCTCATCTCCATCAAATCTTGAGTGAAGAAGTGTTTCATTCTGAAGCTTTGTTGTAGCAGCCTCATACTTAAGTCCATATTTCTCCATAACTGCATTAACAAGCATTGACTTTCCATAAGGAACATTTCTCTGTAACTGCAATACATTATCCTTGAAAATATTAATTACAGTACCATCATTTTCAACCTGTATAACAAGACTGACTTCTGGTCCAATCTGCTGTTTCATAATCTGGTATGTACTGTTACCTGCATAATCAACAAATGCCACCTTAAGTCCTAAAGCCTTAGCAAGTCCATAGTAAGACTCTACAACTTCTGATGGTACAGCAGCAACCATAAGTTTAATCTTTTCCTGTCCCTGATCTTCTACTTTCTCAAGAACCGTGTACTGAATGATATACTCATCCATATTAACAGGGAAATACTCTGTAGCATTAGCCTGTACAAGTTTATCAATCTTATTAGCCTTAACATTAGGAATAAGAACTTCCTTAGTTGCAAGTCTTGGAGAACTGATAGAAAATGCGACATTATTAGCATTAAATCTATGCTCGTCCATAACAACCTTGATTGCCTTAGCAAGTACGTCAGTCTGCTCAATTACACCATCGACATAGCAGTCTTCTGGTGCAGGAATTGTAACAGTCTTATGAACGACACTGTTCTTACCTGATTTAGTGATTTCACATATTTTAATATACTCGTTATTGATAACGATACTTACCAATTTACCTTTGGCTTTAGATGCAGCCATAAAATCCTCCTATCCAGCTCCCCACATAATAAGCTAATGATTTCTAGTTATAAAAATATATATAAATTTCCTGTTCTTTCTATATAGACAAAAACTCTCCTACATAAATATACAGATTAGTTAGAATCCCATAAAAGAAAGATACCAGTTAATTATATTCGTACCAAAAAGCATGGCTATTGTAAGCCCTGCACACAAATATGGTCCGAATGCCAACACATGTTCAGCTTTCGTGACTTTCATACGGATGGAATGAATGACTGCACCCAAGATGCAGCCAATCAGAAATGCCAGGATAATGCACTTCCATCCTAAAAATAATCCTGCAAACGCCATCAGCTTAATGTCTCCACCGCCAAAAGCGTCAATTCCTTTAATCGCTCGTCCAATAAAAAGACATATGAGCATGAATCCACTTATAACACAAAACCCTATTAGATAGTCTAATAGGTTCTTGTGATCTAATATGATTCTTATCACTGCCAAAACACCAATTGCCACATTAAGTGAAAATGGTATCTCGAAAGTTCTCCAGTCAATGACTGAAATAACAAGAAATATTGAAAATGCAAAGCACATCAATATGCTTACCGCATTAAATCCGTGAACTAAGAATACTATCACATATGCTATCCCATTGGTCGCTTCAATGATTGGATACTGCGGTGATATCTTAGTTTTGCAGTGTCTGCATTTTCCACCAAGTATTATGTAGCTTACCAGTGGTATGAGATCATACCACTGGATTTTTTCGCCACATGTCATACAATGCGAATGTTCTGTAGCTATATTCTCTTTTAATGGTAATCTGTAAATCAGTACGTTCAAAAAACTTCCGAATACGATTCCGTATAGAAAGATAATGAAGTACAGTGGTAATTCGTATTGCATGATTTAATGTTTCCTTAGATTTAATATTACTCAGTTGGTGTACCTTCTGAATAGCTAACCTGTCCCTTAGAATTAACTTTAAATGTAATTGTCTTGTCAGCATACTTCTTTGATGTAAGCTTTGTTCCTTCTACTTTCATAATTCCATCAAGTTCATTCTTAAAGTCATCTCCTCCAGTAACTGAACAAGTAGTCTTAGAAAGAGTCACAAGATTCTTATCTGATGCTGTATCTACAGTATTCTGATACACTGTTTCATCCTGTAATGCAACTTCACATGCACTCTTAATCTGTTCAATATTCTGAGCATCCTTTGATTCTCTTGATTTCTCAATGTTCTTAATAAGTGTTGGAGCTAACACACCAACAAGTACTGCCATAATGGCAATAACTACGATAAGTTCTACTAAAGAGAAACCTTTGTTACCTAATTTTTTCTGTGTCTTTTTCATGTTTCATATCTCCCTTTTGAAATATATTTATATAAATCCATTCTCGTTAAGCGACCTGCAGAACAGATTATATACTAACCTTGTGAACCCAAAGTATTGTAAAGCTGAATCATTGGCTGATAGATTGCAAGTATTAACATAACTACAACTAAAGCCATAATAATAATAATAATAGGTTCCATTAACGAAGTAAGAGTCTGTGTCTGAACTTCAACCTCTTCTTCATAATAGACTGCTGAATTGGTAAGCATCTCTTCAACATTACCAGTTTCTTCACCAATACCTACCATATGTACAACCATCGGTGGAAAAAGTCCCGATGTTCTTAACTGATTAGAAAGTGGTAAGCCTAATGACACACCACTCTTTACTTTTTCTAATGCATCATAATATAATACATTCTTCATAGTTGAAGCAGATATCTCAAGTGCATCAATCATTGGCATGCCAGCCTGTAACAATGTACTCATTGTTCTTGCAAATGAAGCACATGCTGACTTAGTCTGTAACAATCCAAATACCGGAATCTTTAACTTTAATTTATCAAGGTTATGTCTTCCATTCTCTGTATTACCATACAACTTAACTCCCACAACTATTCCAATGACAACAATAAGATATACATACCAGTATCCTTTAACACTGTCACTCATTGCAAGAATCATTCTCGTTGTTATTGGAAGTTCTGAATCCAAATCTTCAAACATTGTCATAAAGCTTGGTATAACAAATGTAAGCATTACTACAATAACACCTATCATAACGAAGATAAGCACTATCGGATACATCATTGCTTTCTTTACAACACCTTTTAACTTGGCATCTTTTTCAAACTGTATCGCCATTCGTGTAAGAGAGTTCTCCAGACTACCGGAAGCCTCACCTGCCTTAATCATATCAACAAGAATACTTGGAAACTCTTCGTTCTCCCTCATTGAATCCGAAAGGTTTTCACCTTTTTCTACGCTGGACTGGGTTCTCTCAATTGCTTCTTTAAGTCTCTTATTCTCTGTCTGTTCACCAAGCATCTCCAATGCATTAATTACGCTTACACCTGCTTTAAGAATACTTGCAAACTGCCGGCAGAATACACTCATATCTCGTGCCGGTATTTTCTTTGGACCAAAAAATGATAGATTAACATCTTTATCCAAAGCTCCCTGCTTACCTATTGATATAGGAGTAAATCCTTGTTCCTTTATCTTTCTGGCTGCTTCATCTTTACTTTCTGCTTCAACAGCACCCTTAACATCTTTTCCCGAAGCGTCAACCGCTTTGTATGAAAATGTCTCCATATCACACTCCCCATTCTTAGTAAAATCTTTCCTTTTTAGTGCATTTAGTATAACACATAAGCACAATCAGGACAATAATTTTACTAAAATTAACAAACAAAATTAACAAATAATAAATTCTTTTTAAATTTACTTTTACATTTATAACATACCTTAACAATATCATACTACACACTAAAAGTGGGTAATTTTCACTTTCATTTCGTATTTTCTAGCTTTATCGTTCTTGCTGTCATTCCTAAAAACATATAGAAATATGGTGTTGTATAATACATTGAATTTCCAAAGCATGCACCTGCTGCATATGCCAATGCACACCCTGCTGAAGCTACCGTTATAAGTTCCAGTTTTTTTATTTTCTTCAATTGGCATATCATCATTGATATTAATGCACCCATATACATTGCAAACCCTGGTATTCCCATAAACACCATATACTGTATATATTCATTTTCTGGTCTGTCAGTACCTCCTGCTAACACACCTCCCAATTCACCCGAATATCTTTCATTCAATTGTTCTGGTCCATAGCCTAATATTGGACTTTCCAGTATCATTTTTAAGCAAGCTTTCCATAATCTCATTCTTCCCGTCCCTGCTCCATCTGCATCTTCCGCATCTGATACAACTGCATTAACATCATGAGAGAAGGTTGATAAATTAACTTTTAAGTTCTGTCCACTGCTTGAAGGAATGGTTCCTGACATGCTGACTGCACTAAGGGAAATATATAATTATCGGCACTAGTATTTTCTTTATATTGTTAGTTCTTACAACATACATTATGCATACAGCTATAACACCAAACATAGAGCCAAGATACGCGCCAAATGTATTGTTCACCAACAGACAAAATAGCTGGAACGCCATTCCTGCTGCATACATAATTTCATTTTTCTTAATATCCGACGTTAAGAATAGTCCTGTCATTACCAGAATTGACATGTTAAGATAATATCCAAAATGATTAAACTGACTGAATACAGTTGCTCTATCATAAACAAATATTTTTTGCATATATAGTAGATGATTATCTTGAAGCAGTAGACATATCCCAAGTATAACCGCTGTTACCGCGTATGTATTAAATATGTATTTTCTATATTTTGCTTCTTTAACTATATGCGTGCACATATAAACCGCCGCATAGCAGCAATATGTCACAAGGCCTTCATATCTGTACTCTGTTCCAAATATTGACGTATATTTATCATTCGAATGCATTGTACATATGATAATCCATACAAACAACATTAAAAAAATACATTCCATGGTTCTCTTTTAATAAACTCAAACAGCTCATTTTTCCAATTATTACTCCGTGTCAGTATCATGCCTATAAAGTATGCTGTCAGAAATTCCACTGTCAGCACACCCATAAGCAAAACTGCCGTCTGATAGCTTGACAATATATTCAATCTATACATAAATGTCTGCTCAGCCATCCCCATCCATCTTATATGAAAGAAGATTGATAGTATCGGCAATAAACACCATCCCATCACTATGTACATTGCTGTCTTGTGAACTACCCATTGTCTTAAGCCAATAGGCTTCCTGCTTCATCGACCTCGTAACCTACTATCTCCACAGGCGTTAATTTGGGCAGTCCCTGCCCTATATATTTCTTTATGCTATTTGTCTTAATCCTTCTGTCAGTATATTTTCCGCGGCATTGATATCCCTGTCATGTTCTGCTCCGCATTTCGGACATATCCATGTCCTCACTGACAAATCTTTTGTATCTGGATTCTGATACCCACAAACAGAACATAATTGACTACTAGCATAAAATGTATCTATTTTGATGTATTTCCTGCCATTCCATTTTGCCTTATACTCTAACTGTCTTGTCAGCTCATACCATGATACATCACTTATGGCTTTTGCCAAATGATGATTTTTTACCATATTTTTTATCTGTAGATTCTCTGAAACTATCACTTGGTTTTCGCTGATAATCTCATGTGAAACTTTATGTAGATAATCTTTTCTTATATTCCTTATTTTCTCATGGCATAATGCTATCTTTTTCTTTGTTTTATAATAGTTCTTACTTCTCTTTCCTTTATGTGACAGTTGCCTTTGCAGCTTTACAAGCTGTTTCTCGTATTTTTTTATAATTTTTAGATTCTCATATACCTTCCCATCGGAAGTAATACATAAATCTTTAATTCCTAAATCGATTCCTATGTTATGATTTGTATGTGCCAGTTCCTTATGCTCCGTTTCTACAAGTATGGACACATAGTATTTTCCACTGGAAACCTGCGAAACGGTCGCTGACTTAATCTGCCCACTATATTCCCTGTGTAACCTTGCTTTTACCGCTTTTAATTTTGGCAATTTTATCTTCCCTGTCTCAAAATCTACCGCAATATTTCCATTTGTGAAGTTTGTTGTGTATGATTTATGGTTATCGTGTTTGCTCTTGAATTTCGGATATCCTGCATGCTCCTTAAAGAATTTTTGATATGCAACGTCCATGTTATAGATTGCGTTGGTCAGAGCAAATTTATCTATTTCTTTTAACCATTCATAGTCTTTCTTTAATTCTCTGTTACAGTAATTATTACAATCCGTTTTACTAACTGACTTTTTCTCTTTCTCGTATATTTCTTTCCGATATGCCAATGTCTGATTGTAAACAAAACGGCAACAGCCAAATGTTTTTGCAATCTGAATTCTTTGTTCGCTATTAGGATATATCCTGTATTTATATGCTTTTAACACCCACTGTCGCCACCTTCCTACCCTTGATTTTCTATATATTTTCTCAACATCTCTTTGTGTCTTTTTTGATTTCCACGTTCCCATAACGCAAGTATAGCACAAACCTCCGCTTCCGGCTACCTTAACCCACCGTCTAAAGCCAGTGGGATTGCGGTATCCCTATTTCAAGAAATAATTAAATGCTTTATTGATTCATTGTTCATGATACCTATAGGTAGTCGCATTATTGTTTGACTTATAGGACATATCTGGGCAGAATCCTTATTCAACCCTCACTTTTCCTCCCAATCTGCCTATAGATAAGCTTCCTCGTGCCTGCCTGATAGGTATATTCCTGCAATTTCATGTAATTCTGCCTGTATTTTACCTATATAGCTTAATTATATTTTGTTCTTATAGGAACACATAGAAGTATGTCCCTGAACAGAAGCAGGCTCTCCACAAAAGAAAAGCAATGCCAGTATCCACTCTTCCCAGCATTGCTTTATCTTTATATATTATACTGTTATTCTGCCTTCCTTATCAGCTATCACTCCATATCCGGACACTTGTATCCCGCATTAATCATATTAGCTCGCAGCTTTTCTACACTTATCCCAAGCTTTTGCGCGCCCTTTTCCATACTTATGCTCTTATCTTCTACCAGTGAATATATCATCTGATTGCCTCCAAGACTAATCCCCTCTTTAATTCCTTTCTCAATCCCCCTGTCTTCAAGCCTCTGCGCTACATCACACATATTGCTCACTCCTTCCTTATCTGACAATATCTCTTCATATCTGTTATCCCCTGTCATAACTGATAAAAACTTTAGTATCTCATCCACATGCTTAATTGTTGTCTTATCATCTGGTATGTAATCTTTGTTCTTTCTCTTGTTCAACATACAATTAATATAAGTTTTTGTCATTACCGCAATTGCGGTATATTGCACATTATATTACCTGATACCTATAGGTAGTCGCATTATTGCTTGACTTATAGGACATATCCGGGCAGAATCCTTATTCAGCCTTCACTTTTCCTCCCAATCTACCTATAGATAAGCTTCCTCGTGCCTGCCTGATAGGTGATTTCCGGCACTTTCATGTAATTCTACCTGTATTTTACCTATATAGCTTTATTATTTTTTATTCTTATAGGAACACGTAGAAACAAGTCCATGAACAGAAGCTGGCTTTGCCAAAAAAAGAAAAGCAATGCCAGTATCCGCTCTTCCTAACATTGCTTTATCTTTATATATTATATTATCAGCTATCACTCCATATCCGGACACTTATATCCTGCATTAATCATATTAGCTCGCAGCTTTTCTGCACTTATCCCAAGCTTTTGCGCGCCCTTTTCCATACTTATGCTCTTATCTTCTACCAGTGAATATATCATCTGATTGCCCTCTTCTCTTCCTTTCTGAAGGCCCTGTTTTATTCCCTCTTTAATTCCTTTCTCAATCCCCGCTTTCATTCCTTTCTCAATTCCCCTGTCTTCAAGTCTCTGCGCTACATCACACATATTGCTCACTCCTTCCTTATCTGACAATATCTCTTCATATCTGTTATCCCCTGTCATAACTGATAAAAACTTTAGTATCTCATCCACATGCTTAATTGTTGTCTTATCATCTGGTATGTAATCTTTGTTCTTTCTCTTGTTCACAAAAAAATTAGCAACTATCTTATAATCACTTGTAAACTTTGCTATCTGTTCATCTGTCAGCCACGCTATCTCAAATACATTAGCTTTAGTGTCATTAACATACTTATCCAGATTATCCGGAACTTTAATAAGAGACTTAAGATTCTTTGGTGCTGTCCATTTTCTGTCTGTACCATAATACAGCACCATCGTTATTACCGGCACTATTGTTTTCTTATCATATTGTCCTCTGTATGAAGCACCTTCATATCCCGATATCCTTGCTGGCATTCTTTTCTCAACCTTTGTCTGATTCTCTATGCCATACAGGACTATGTCTGTACCTCCTCTTTTCCAATACTTAGCAATATCGCGTTCCTGTTCATGAACTTTTCCATCTTCAGCCTTATACTGTGAATGAACTGTCGTATTAACAAGTTCATTCTCTTCGACCTCCGACTTTCCATCAAATAACAGTACATTAACAATATCCGCAAATATATCATTATTATCTTCCAGTACCTTTTGTGTTATATCTTTCTCTTTCATTCACATACAAGCAGTCTGTCATGAATCTTTAACCATAAATCATTTTCAATATACAATTAATATAAGTTTTTGTCAATACCGCAATTGCGGTATATTATACATTATATTACCTGATACCTATATGTAGTCGCATTATCGCTTGACTTATAGGACATATCCGGGCAGAATCCTTATTTGCCCCTCACTTTTCCTCCCAATCTACCTATAGATAAGCTTCCTCGTGCCTGCCTGATAGGTAATTTCCGGCACTTTCATGTAATTCTGCCTGAAATTTGCCTATATAGATTGATTATTTATTGTTCTTATAGGAAATCCCAATAATAATAATTGCATGATTAACAGTCCCCAATAAAGAAAAAACAATGCCAGCACATCACCAGCATTGTCATCTCTTCAATCACTATTCCCCAGCCTTTCTTAAAGCCTCCATATATCTTTCCAGCTTTATTCTGGCGTCATCACTAAGTTCCTGATAAGTTTCTATCAATGTGTATTCCTTAGAATCTTTATCAACATATGCATAATCCATATGTTTTCTTGAATTATCCATATCTTCTGTGCCAGTCAGCAGTTCATACGGAGAAATATCAAGTGCCTTGCATATTACCATTATCTTATCTGCTGACGGATTATTCTTCTTTATCTTCCAATCACTTACTGTACTCTGAGAAATTCCTGTTCTGCTGACAAACTCTGCCTGCGACATTCCTTTTTCTTCAAGATACTTATATATTCTCTCACCTATCTGCATATTCCACCATTAATAAAACTGATTAACTCTCTTAGTAACATAATTGACGTCCTGTGCATATCCAATTGCATTATCAGAATCAATCACTCCCTTATTATACAGATCAAGAAGTGCATCGTCCATTGATATCATGCCCTCTTTTCTTGCTGTCTGTAAAACACTGGATATCTGATATGTCTTGGCTTCACGGATAAGATTCTTAATTGGAATCGTTCCATGCATAACTTCAAATGCAGCAACTCTTCCACTTCTGTCTGCTGTTGGTATCAGCTGCTGTGAAATAACTGCTTCAAGAACAACAGCAAGCTGAATTCTTATCTGCTGCTGCTGGTGCGGTGGAAACACATCAATAATACGGTCAATTGTTGCCGCCGCTCCAATTGTATGAAGTGTAGAGAACACGAGGTGACCTGTTTCTGCTGCTGTTATAGCAGTAGATATAGTTTCCAGATCTCTCATCTCTCCTACAAGAATTACATCAGGATCTTCTCGCAGTGCTGCACGGAGTGCATCAGCATATGAATGCGTATCAAGACCGATTTCTCTCTGATTAATCATTGCTTTTCTATGCGAATGAAGATACTCAATCGGGTCTTCAAGTGTTATTACATGAGCATTACGTTCATCATTAATTCTGTCTATAAGAGAAGCAAGTGTTGTAGATTTACCAGAACCTGTTGGACCTGTTACCAGAACCAGTCCTCTTTTCTTGGCATACAAGTCAACAACAGACTTTGGAACGCCAAGGCTTTCCGGCTTAGGAATCTCTGTTCCTACAATACGCATGGCACATGCCACAGACCCTCTCTGTCTGAATACATTAACTCTGTATCGTCCAATATTAGGAACAGAGAATGAAAAATCAAGTTCTCCTCTGTCTTTAAACATTGCCTGCTGCCTGTCATCCATAATATCAAGAATAAGCTTTTCACAGTCATCTGGTGAAAGCTTAGGATAATCAAGATCCACAAGTTCACCATTAATTCTGACTCTTGGTGGAAGTCCTACAGTGACATGCACATCACTTGCCTTCTTTTCTTTAGCTATCGAAAGTAATTGCTCTACAGTAAACATTATTAAGCCCCCATATATCTATAATTGTATATCTGGCAGATTCTTAGTCAATCTGCTCAAGTTCAATTTCTTCTACTCCGGAAGAAACTGATATTCCAGAAGAAGCTGATGTATCTGCTGCCTTAGGTCTTGAATCATCTTCTTCAGCTTCATAAGTTGCTTTAACCATCTCAGCTATAGTTGTGACACCATCTTTAACCGCATTAACCGCAGCCATCTTAAGCGTATTCATACCCTCACTTATAGCCTGTTTTTTAATCTCTTCTGCTTCTGCATGCCTTGATATAAGTCTCTTTATAGACGGTGTTATCTTCATAATCTCATATATACCAAGTCGTCCATAGTATCCTGTTCCATTACATAACTTACATCCGCATGGTTCATATATTGTAAATGGCTCGTCAGGATTAACTCCAAGCATCTCCTTCTCAGCTGCACTTGCCTCTTTTGGCATCTTACAGTCACACAGCTTTCTTACAAGACGCTGTGCGATAATACCAACAAGTGAATCGGCTATGAGGTATGACTCAATTCCCATATCTTCAAGACGGGCAACAGAACTTGCCGTACTATTAGTATGCAGTGTACTTACAACAAGATGGCCTGTAATAGATGCTCTAACCGCAATCTCAGCAGTCTCACCATCTCGGATCTCACCAATCATAATGATATCCGGATCCTGTCGTAAGATTGATCTTAATGCAGTTGCAAATGTAAGATTTGCTTTATTATTAACCTGAACCTGATTAATACCATCAATATTAGCCTCAACTGGGTCTTCAACAGTAATAATATTAACATCTTCTGTATTAAGTTCACTTAATGCAGTATAAAGAGTTGTAGATTTACCAGATCCTGTAGGTCCTGTTACAAGAATAATTCCATGTGGATTCTTTAATATATCATCAAATACCTTAAGATCAGCAGGTGTAAGTCCAAGTTTTGATTTATCGATGTTAAATCCTTCCTTGGACGCAATTCTCATAACGCATTTCTCGCCATATACTGTAGGAAGATTAGATACTCGGATATCGTACTCTCTTCCATCTACGTTAATGGTAATACGTCCATCCTGTGGTTTTCTCTTCTCAGAAATATCCATTCCTGACATAATCTTGATACGGGTTGTAATAGCACCAAGAAGTGTATTATCGTACTGGATAATTTCACGAAGATTACCATCTATTCTGTATCTTACACGGATATCTCTTTCCATCGGCTCAATATGTATATCAGAAGCTCTCTGTCTTACAGCCTGCTCAATTACACTATTGATAAGCTGAACAATAGGCGCATTCTCAATCTCTTCTCTTCTCGCCTTGTCTTCTTTAGTTTCTTCTCTTACAGTCTCGCCCTGCTCTTTCTTATACAGATCCACAATACTCTGTGCCTGTTTCTGTCCAAACGCCTTATCTAAAAATGCATTAATATCAGTTGCATTAGCAAGAACCGGAACAACCTGTTTACCAGTTACAATATTAATGTCATCCATGGCAAGAATATTAGTAGGATCAGCCATGGCAACCCTGATTGCTCCAGGATTATCAGGTGCATCACCTAATGGTACGAGAGTGTACTTTCTCATAATATTCTCATCTAACATAGACAGAACATCATCACTTATCTCCGTCTCTCGCATATCAACAAAATCAATCCCCAGACTGTCGCAAAGTGCCTCATTAATATCTCTCTGTGTAGCATATCCCAATGCTATAACCATCTCACCGAGCATCTTCCCCTGCTCTCTCTGTCTTGAAAGTGCAGTCTGTAACTGGTTCTCATCTATAATTCCCTTTTTAACAAGAACATCACCCAATCTAACTTTCTTTCTGTAATTCACCTTCAACCTCTTTCCGCAGGCAGTCTCCACTCCTGCTATTGCGCATTTATAGTAAGATTATATCACATCAACATACAATATACAAACAGCTATTTAACCTCTTTTATAGTATAGTTGTCACTTTTACTGCCAATACATTCACTGTAAAGTGAATCGTAATCTGTACTGCAGACATACCTCTTTTCTTCATTATCATGGTTCATATCAAATGTTCCATCTGCATTTATATAAGCATTGCTATATGAAAATGCAAAATAAACCGTTTTGCTGTCTTCAGAGTCAGATATTGTCGCTGAAGCAGTTATATATATGTAATTATTAGTCTCTCCAGCATTTCCTTTTTTCTGTAAATAATATATTCCAGTAATCTTTGCATCACTGCATGTTTCCTCATTAACGTGATACAGATAGGCAGTATCCTTTGTTGCTTTATATAACATATGAAATGTGTTATCTGCCGTTTCTTTATTAATTGTCTCAAGAACTTCTTTGCTAACCTGTTCTATAACTTTTTTATCAATCAGCGATACATCATCAACATATTCCGGAAGCTTGTCTGCATTATAAGAAGTTTCTATATTATGTACAAGAAATCCGTGTCTTGCAATATCTTCATAAGAAGTATTGCATGTTATCTTCACTGAATCCCCAAGACTTATATTGTCTTTTTTATCAGGAGTAAATGTAAGTCCTGACAGATACTCATCTTCCCAGTTATTAGTGATAACAATACCAGCCTGCGGGCTTACACCGGTAAATGTAACATCAACCTTATCAAACAATTCCACAGATGTTCCTTTTGATATTCCTGATGCTTTTATCTTCTTATTGCCGCCTCCCATGCTGACTCCTACCGCATCCTCATATTTTTTATCAACCTCAAGCCTTACTTTATAAGTATCACCATTGGCAATATCTTCTTCATCTGTACTTGTTTCTATAGAAGCAATCAGCATTTTAACATTGTATGATTTATCTGAATCGGTACTTTTACCCATAAGCTCCTTATACAGCTTATCCTTATTAAGAGTAAACACCGGTTTTGCATATCCGTTAGCACCTTCATAACTTATAGTTATATAATCCCACACATCAAACTGCTGTGAATGGATAAAAAGTGCAACAGCAATTACCGCTATCACTCCAGCCGCTGCAATAATCAGTCCTACGCGGCGTTTCTTAATTGTCCGTCCCATAAACTGGAACTCCTTCTTAATCTCCTTTTCAATTGCTTCACCCTTATGTGAAAATTCTTTTAACTCCATATCATACTCCTACTGGTCTTGTCGCCTCTCTTAACATATCCTTTTCTTCTCCATCAAAATACGACTCAAGTGTCTTATATACTCTTTCCTGATACTTATTGAGCCGCTCAATATCCACAGCATCAAGATAATTTACATCAACAAGTTCTAAATCTATCGGAACAACTGTAAGCATATCAAACTTTAAAAATGTGCCATATTCATTGTCGAAATCTTTCTGACATACAATCTCATTTTCAATTCTTATGCCGAACCTGCCCTCAATATATACCCCCGGCTCATCAGATGTAACCATGCCCTCTTCAATAACTGCAAGATCATTCTTGCCCGGATTGTGCTTCCATCGAAATCCATTAGGACTCTCATGCACATTTAAAAGGTATCCTATTCCATGTCCTGTTCCGCAGCGGTAGTCCATTCCGACATTCCACAGAGGTGCTCTGGCAAGAATATCAAGACTGAAACCGTTACAGCCTTTCAGAAATTTTGCATTTGCCAGGCCTAACATACCTTTAAGTGTAAGTGTGTAATACTTCTTCATCTCATCAGTCACAGGTCCAAGTGCTATTGTTCTTGTTATATCAGTTGTTCCACGCATATACTGTCCGCCAGAATCCACAAGCAGCATGCCTTCCGGCTTTAAGACAGCCGCATTGGTTTCATCTGCATGGTAATGCATCATTGCAGCATTTTCATTATATGCACTGATTGTGTCAAAGCTTAGTTCTATGTAATCTTTTATATTGCTTCTTAAATTATCAAGATATGCCGCTGCATCCGCCTCTGTTATATTACCTGATGCAACATTTTTCTTAAGCCAGAATATGAATTTTGTTACAGCCACGCCATCGTCAACATGTATGCTGTATAGATTCCTTATCTCTGTCTCATTCTTTATTGCCTTAAAAAGCATTGCTGGATTGTCAGACAGTACTGCTTCCACATATCTTCCAGACTGTATAAGCTGATATATACGCATATTCACACGTCTCTTATCAATAAGCACTTTTCCATTCATTCTGGCAATGTCTTCATATATGCTGTCATATGGCAGCACCTCTACACATGCTTCCCCGAATTTTGCCAGTGTCTTATCATCAAACCTGTCCTTATCAGTATATATGTATGCTTCATCCTTAGTTATCACTGAATACGCCATAATAACAGGGTTGCACTCAACATCGCATCCCCTTATATTGAATGTCCAGCATATGTCGTCAAGCGTTGCCATAATATGTATATCAGCATTTTTATTATCCATGTACTTTCTTATTCTTGAAAGCTTGCTTATTATGCTTTCTCCTGAATACTCTTCATCAAGATAAAATGCTTTGCTGTGTGGAAACGCTGCCCTGTCCTCATATATATTCTCAATCGCATCAAAATCATACAAACAGCCTGCCCCTGCTTTTTTACATATATCAGACAGCTCAATTCCTTCTTCAGCCGGCATGGTTCTTCCATCAAATCCCATGCTCATTCCATCTTTAACTATACTCTCACAGTACTGTGCCACATTCATAACACCCGGAGCGCCGACCCTCATCAGTGAAAAGCCTGTCCCTTCAATCTGCTTTTCAGCCTGCACGAAATATCTTCCGTCAGTGAAAAGCCTTGCATCATCCTGTGTTATAACAGCCGTTCCGGCAGAGCCTGTGAATCCGGTAATGAATTCTCTTTCCTTAAAATAATCTCCTGCATACTCTGATATATGGTAATCACCTGTTACTACTACATATATATCAACGCCTTCTGATTTCATGATATCCCTTACCTTAGATAATCTGCCCGCTATTACCTTTGCATCTGTAATCTGCATTACATGTCCTCCTGACTATATTATCATATAAGTTTCCGCTCAATAAGCACTTCTCTTAATTTGCCAAGTGCCTTTTTCTCTATTCTGCTCACATAGCTTCTGCTTATTCCAAGCCTGTCAGCAAGTTCATTCTGTGTGCATTCTTTTGCACCAAAAAGTCCATACCTGTATTTTAATATCTCTATCTCTCTTGGTGCAAGTACCTTTTCTATATTACCATATATACACTTAATCTGCTCATAAAACATATAATCTTCCACAGCATCCGGCTGTTTCTTCTCCGAATCTTCTCCTATAATATCCTTAAGGCTTATCTCATTTCCCTCTTTGTCCTTTCCTATAGGCTCATTAAGAGACACTTCCCGTTCCTTCTTTTTATCCTGACGGAAAAGCATAAGAATCTCGTTGTCTATACATTTGGCAGCATATGTTGAGAATCTCACATTTCTTTCTATGTCAAATGAATCAACAGCCTTAATAAGTCCTATTGTTCCCACTGAAATAAGGTCTTCATTAATATAATCACGTTCAGTAGAGGTATATTTTTTGACTATATGTGCAACAAGACGCATGTTCTTTTCTATAAGAGCATTTCTGGCCACACTATCGCCTTCGCGTAATTTTATCAGCAATTCTTTCTCTTCCTGTGCCGATAATGGTTTTTCAAACGTTTTCAAAAAGGCACCCCTACACATTTTTATATATCATATGTGTAAAGGTGCCTTTAATTGCCTATCCAACTGTCTCTTTAATTTAACTGTTTACTTCTGTTTCTTCTTCCTGGCGTCTTAAGATATCATACTTATCAAGCTGGATTCCTAAATCAATATAGAGATTCTGCTTAGGATGTGGACAGCTCTCCATATCCTTACCATTCTCATCAACAATACGTTTAACTGTAACTTCTATATTCTGTCCGTCCGGCTTCATTACTTCAATTGTCTCGCCAACTGAGAACTTGTTTCGCTGCTCAATATGGTAAAGTCCCTGCTCGTTAACATCTCCTACGATACCAAGATATGTGTATTCCCTGATATATGTGTTACTGTCATATATCTGTGTGTTCTCGTCTGGCTTTCCAAAGAAGAAACCTGTTGTATACTGTCTGTAAGTACATTTGCTTATCTCACTCTTATAGAATGGGATTCTAGCCTTGTACTTTTCAGGATCTTCTATAAAATCATCAATAGCAAGTCTGTATGTTCTCGCAACAGTTGCAACATACAGAGCTGTCTTCATACGTCCTTCAATCTTAAATGAGTCAATGCCTGAACTTACCATCTCTGGAATATGCTCTATCATGCATAAATCCTTAGAGTTAAATATATATGTTCCTCTCTCATTCTCATATACAGGCATGTACTGTCCCGGTCTGTTCTCCTCAACAACAGCATATTTCCAGCGGCATGGATGTGTACATGCTCCCCTGTTAGCGTCTCTTCCTGCAAGGAAGCTTGATAACAGGCATCTGCCTGAATAAGATATACACATCGCTCCATGCATGAATGTCTCAATCTCCATCTCATCAGGAATATGCTCTCTTATCTCCTTAATCTCCTCAAGAGATAATTCTCTTGCTGAAACCACTCTCTTAGCACCCTGATTCCACCAGAAATTATATGTCATGTAATTAGTATTATTAGCCTGCGTGCTTATATGTATATCAATATCCGGAAGTACTTCCTTTGCTATTGTAAACATTCCCGGATCCGATATAATGAGTGCGTCAGGTCCTACTTCCTTAAGTTCCTCAAAGTAAGCTCTTGCGCCCTCAAGGTCATAGTTATGTGCCAGAATATTAGCTGTAACGTATACCTTGACATTTCTTTCATGGGCAAACTTAACGCCCTCTTTCATATCTTCTATTGAAAAATTCTTAGCCTTAGCTCTTAATCCAAATGCTTCACCACCGATATATACGGCATCTGCACCGAATATTACTGCTATCTTTAAAACTTCAAGACTGCTTGCTGGTATAAGAAGTTCTGTTTCTCTGCCATTATACATATGTCCTGCCATATTATTCTCCTTTACTGTTTCACACTGAGTGTAATTCCATCGCCGATAGGAACAATAGATGTCACAAAATCCTTTGTATGAGTAAGCTCATACACATATTCCCTTATCCTTGTATGAATTGTTCTGTTTCTTCTCGTAACTGCATAGCGGGATTCCACTATTTCTCCCTCCTGCAGAATATTATCCGATATAAGAAGTCCGCCTTTTCTAAGGACTCTCTTAATATCAGGAAGATAATTAATATACTGCCCCTTTGCAGCATCCATGAATATGAAATCATATGGGCCTTCCAGAGTCTTCAACACTTCCAGCGCATCTCCCTCTATAAGTGTTATAACATTCTCTTTTCCTGCCCTTTTAAAATTATTTCTTGCCACAGGTATTCTCTTATCATAATTCTCTATTGTAGTAATTGTGCATTTTTCCGGCATATTCTCACTCATAAGAATAGATGAGTAACCTACTGCTGTTCCAACTTCCAGAATCCTTTCAGGCTGTACAAGCTGTAACAGCACCTTCAGCAAATTACCCATCTCTTTTCTAATGATTGGGACTTCATCCGCAATCGCTTCTTTTTCAATTGTATTACATATATCAGAATTACCACAATCAAGAGAATTAATATAGGCAACTACTCTTTCATTGACTATCATATATTCCCCTTACAATTAAGTTATTCTTCCTCACTGTCTGACTGTGCCAGCACTTGCATAATCTCAGTAGGTGTCATTCCCGTGTTAAGCTCATAAGTTCCACCTATAAACTTATCCTTATAATCTGAGAACTGAATCTGAAAATATGCTATCGTTTTATCATGTACAAGTCCTTTATCATAAAGCATGCCAGCAAGCTTCTTAGCCTGTATGTCTGTTGTTATAGTAACCTCAACTGTACGGGCATTATCATCTGAATCAACAGACTGTTCATTAAATATCTTCTCACCAAATGAATACGCCTTGCTTCCCATAAAAAATACGAGATATATCCCTAAAACAATTATTAAAACATTCAGCGATACCGATACCAGCATCCTGATTGATTTATTGCTCATAAAACCTGATTCTCCTCTTCTTTAATAAGCTACACTATATATGATTCACCCTAAAAAATCAAGGTCCATGTCTACTGCCTCGGCAATATCCTTATATATATCTCTCATAAATCTGCAAAATGTAATCTCTGTCATAAGATATCTGTTTACAATGTCCTGATTCCTCATGTCGGCATATTCCTTATTAAGATTCTCCATTGCTGCAAACATGTCTGGAACATTTTCTGAATTCTGTAATTCAAAATTCTTCATACGGAATTCATCCACCTGTCTCTTCAAGTCAGGCGTCCTGTCTATTTCAGACTGAAGTCTTCTGTATTCCCTATATTCTTCACTGTTAAGAATTTCATGTATAATCTCTTTCTTAAGTTCATCAATCCTACGCATGAAAAACACCTCTCCAACTGTCTGCAGTAATATCCAGCAACATATATTATATCTGTGCTTCCATAATGATTGGAAGTATCACAGGATTTCTCTTAATCTTCTTCCAGAGATACTCGCTCAAATCATCCTTAATAATATTCTTAATCTTGCTCCAGTCAGTAATGTTCTTATCAAGACATCTGTCAACTGAATCAGACACTATTGCTCTTGCCTCATCAAGAAGCTCTTCAGCCTCTCTTACATACACAAAACCTCTTGTAACAATATCTGGACCTGCTATAAGCTGTCCGGTATATTTCTCAAGTGTAAGAACAACAATGATAATACCATTCTCTGCAAGGTTCTGTCTGTCTCTTAATACAATATTTCCTACATCTCCTACGCCAAGTCCATCAACAAAAATAGCTCCTGTCTGTACATGGTCAACAACCTGTGCATGCTCATCATTAAGCTCAAGTACATCTCCAGATTTTGCAATAATAACATGATCCTTGTCATATCCAAGTGACATAACAACATCTCTCTGTGCAACAAGGTGTCTGTACTCACCGTGAACAGGAATAGAATACTTAGGCTTTACAAGAGAATATATAAGCTTAATCTCTTCCTGACATGCATGTCCTGATACATGTGTATCCTGGAATATAACCTTAGCACCCTTCATACCAAGCTCATTAATAACCTTGGCTACTGACTTCTCATTACCAGGTATAGGAGTTGATGAAAATACTACGCAGTCGCCAGGCTGGATAGATACCTTTCTATGAAGGTTAGCTGCCATTCTTGAAAGAGCCGCCATTGATTCACCCTGACTACCTGTTGTAATAAGAACAATCTGCTCAGGTGTATAATTCTTCATCTCATCCGTTTCAATAAGAGTTCCGTCCGGAATCTTAAGATAATCAAGGTCTTCTGCAACCTCAATAATATTAACCATACTTCGGCCTTCAACACAGACTTTTCTGCCATATTTAACCGCTGAATTAATAATCTGCTGTACTCTGTCTACATTAGATGCAAATGTAGCTATGATTATTCTGCTGTTCTTATTGTCATTGAATATCTTTTCAAATGTAGCACCAACAGTTCTCTCTGACATAGTAAAACCAGGTCTTAAAGCATTCGTACTGTCGCACATAAGTGCAAGTACACCCTTCTTTCCAAGTTCACCAAGTCTTTGAAGATCAATAGGATCACCATATACAGGTGTATAATCAACCTTAAAATCTCCTGTGTGGACAATAATTCCTGCCGGTGAGTATATAGCAAGTGCTGCGGCATCTGCAATACTATGGTTAGTTCTTATGAACTCAACCCTGAAATCGCCAAGAGTTACAGATTGTCCATACTTAACAACCTTTCTCTTAACTGACTTTAACATATTATGTTCCTTAAGCTTTGACTCTATAAGTCCCATAGTAAGCTTAGTAGCGTATATAGGAACATTGACATCCTTTAAAACATATGGAATTGCACCAATATGATCCTCATGTCCATGAGTAATAACGAATCCTTTAACCTTATTAAGATTCTCCTTAAGATAAGTAACATCCGGTATAACTAAATCAATACCAAGCATATCTTCCTCTGGGAAAGATAAGCCACAATCCACAACAACAATACTGTCATCATACTCAATGGCAGTAATGTTCATTCCTATCTGCTCAAGACCACCTAATGGTATAATCCTGACAGACGCATTCTCTGCTTTTTTCATAAACACCTCATAATAAAAATAAAATATAAAATATGAATAAGGCTCACACCTTATTTAAGTTCAACATCATCATCCATTAATTCAGAAAACACCTTGCCTACCGCTTCAAGTTCACTGTCTTCCTCTACAAACTCATAAACAGCTTCTTCACTTGCCGCATCAGATGTATCCTTAAGAATATAAGCTTCTGCTTCCTCGTCCTCATTATCTGACTCTGATACAAGCAGGTAATTAATTCCGTTAATTCTAGTTTCTTCAATCACATAAAATTGTGTCTTCTCACCGTTCTCGTCAATAAATTCAAGCTTTTCCATGAAAAACAAATCCTCCAAATATTACTTCTGTTTAGATTCCATATATCCACGCAAAATAAAAACAGCCGCAAGCTGATCAATAACTGTCTTGCGGTTTTCTCGCCTCATCCCGCATTCTTCAAGGACTTCGTCTGCTTCAACTGTAGTAAGTCTTTCATCCCACAGTGTAACAGGTAATCCTGTTCGTCTCTCCAGTGCTGCTGCAAATTCTTCACAGGCCTTAGCCCGTTCCCCAATAGTATCATCCATGTTCTTAGGATAGCCAACCACGATTTCAGTTACATCATATTCGGATATAATCTGTTCTATCCTGGCATAAGTTCTTCGTAACTTATTATTCTCTTTTCTTGTTATCGTTTCGAAAGGCTGTGCAGTTATCCCAAGCGGATCGCTCAAGGCAACTCCAACAGTCTTCGTTCCGACATCTAAGCCTATAATTCTCATATTATAAGCCTTTACCTTCAATGAAATATCTTACAACCTCTTCAACAAGCTCGTCTCTTTCAGCCTTCATAATAAGGCTTCTTGCATTGTTATGGCTTGTAATATATGTTGGGTCACCAGACATAATATAACCTACTATCTGGTTAACCGGATTGTACCCCTTCTCTTTAAGTGCAAGATATACCTGCTCAAGTATTCCTTCTACTGAAATTGTCTTCTCTGGCTGAGTTTTAAAAAATTGAGTGTTGTTATCTACCATATCTACCACGCCCTTTCGTATATTGTTTATAATATAATAAATATGCGAATTATACAAGTGCCTGACATAAAAAAGATTGTAAAAAAAATGTAAAACTGCCCGGACGGCATGAATTTGTCCGGGCAGTTCTGTTATTATATAATATGATTAATGCATTAATTAAGGTATCCGCCATCCGAATCCGGCATCATCCCCATTGTAATATTGAGATTACCATTCCTTACTCTTAACTCATCTATGAACTGCTTCTGCTCGCACTCGTCTTTCATCCTGCATTCATAGGAAAGTTCAAACATTGTACCCATATTAGTTGTCTTTACTTTTCTAAGTACATTTTCACTAAGATACTTATCAAATATATCATCAAATACTGCCATATAGTTAAGATTCTCTGGAATTGTGATTCTTAACTGTTTTCTATGTGCATCTCTTGTTCCAAATCCTGTTACCGATAGCACTACAAATACCAGCAGAATTATTACTGTGAAACACCCTGCAAATGTCACAAATCCAAGTCCACATGCCAGACCAGATGCCATTGCAAAGAATACTACTGATATATCTTTAGCACTTCCCGGTGCTGAACGGAATCTTACTAAAGCAAAAGCTCCCGCCATTGAAAACGCTCTTGCAACATTACTTCCTACAAGAAGAATAACTGCTGCCACTATCGCTGGTAAAAGAGCAAGACCTATTATAAAACTTTTATTATAACCATCCTTCTTCGATACAAGTGTATACACAAATGCTATCACTAAACCAATAACAACTGCTGCCAATATTCCTAACATTGACTGGCTAATGCTGATTGTATTCTCTGATGTTGATGTAAAGATTGATTCGAACATGTATTTTCTCCCTTATCCATTAAACTTGTGTAATTCGTAAGGACATACTGCTTATATTCAGTACCATACTTGGAAAACGATACCGGATAAACATTGAGTCCTGATATTATCTTAGTAAACCACAGCGGAACAGCGCCGCTTATCTTAACTTCCATTAAATACTTACCATCCGGCAAAAGCTTCTTTCCATAGCTTCCATGCTCAAGTCTTATATCTTCCCTTCTGGTCGTAATATTTTTATCAAATGTAATCCTGAAATCGCCATCATCTTTCTCAAAGTACGCGAATCTGTCATATGAAAGATAAACTTTAGGCTGCAAATGATAGAAATTCTTGAAGTAATCAATCTCCTTAAGCACCTGCCTGTTTATTCTTCCTTCATGGCTATCTGGACATATGTCGTCATCAAGAAAATAATATGCCTCCTGAAGCGTCATTGAAGTTCTTCTTTTATTGACAATACCATCGTACTTCTTCTTAATCTCTACAAAGACATTATCTGTAAGCTCTGGCGTCCCATAAGCTCTCAGTCTTAACTTTTCTTTGTATACCGGTTTCTCAATAGAAGCTCTTATAAGCTGGTCATTCTCAGTATCATAATATATGTTGCTGATTCTGTAAGCCTCACCATTTCTGTTATACGCATCCGGATTCATATAATCAGATATCTTGTAAGTCAGCTTATGAAAAGTATCTTCATCTATAATGTATTTCTTCTCATAACGGTTAAAAACTTCAATTGCCATACCAGGCACTCCTTTCTGTCTCTTTTGTTCTTACAAGTAAGATATTAATTGGAAAATGTGACCAAACTATGTAAAAAGTAAGTAAAATCAATGTAGTTTTGTGAAAAACCCACACAAACATTACTTTGTTGCAGAATAGTAGGTTTACAAAAGCATCTGATAACATCCATATATCATCTAAGACCTACTAATGGCTTATAACTTTATAATTTAGTAGGTTTCTAGCTCCGGTTAGCTGAATCTAATCATTTGTTTTTCTTTCTTCTAACGTCAAAAACACCCACTAAATCACTGGTATGAAATGTTTTAGTGGGTCTTTGACAATTTCTCATGTTAAAAGTTCTAAAAATAAGCCTACTAAATTCCAGTTTTCTTAATATCTAGTAGGTTTTAGCAGATTACCAAGCAATTACTGCAGTCCAATATGCAGTCAAAGTCAAAAAAGGATGCCACTTTCGCGGCATCCTTCAAAAAAACTACTTCATATGTACATCAAGCTGGTTGAACGGAATCTCAATTCCATTCTCATCAAATATATTCTTATATCTTTCAAGCAGGTTAAATCTTACATTCCAGTAGTCTGCTGTATTAACCCAGGCTCTTGTCTCAAGTGTTACACAGCTTTCATCAAGGCTCTTGACAACAACCAGAATATCCTTGTCCTTAAGTATTCCCTTCTCGCTGTTAATAACCTGTTCAAGAAGCTTCTTGGCTTTAGGAATATCTGATGAATAGCCAATTCCTATCTGGATATCAATTCTTCTTGTATTCTCTGCGCCTACGTTAACAATGCTTGAATTAGAAAGTGAACCGTTCGGGAGCATTACTACTTTATTATCAATAGTAACAAGCCTTGTGTAAAGAATCTCTATAGACTTTACAGTTCCTTCATTAGTTCCGACTATAATATAATCACCAACCTTAAAAGGCTTGAATATAAGAATAAGAATTCCTCCTGCAAAGTTCGAAAGGCTTCCCTGCAGGGACATACCAATCGCAAGTGCTGCAGAACCAAAAAGTGTGAGCAGTGATGTCGTCTGAAATCCCAGCTTATCCACAACTATCATGATAAGTATTGCATACATTACAAACTTAAGCACTGATACCACAAAATTAACAACACCTTTATCCAGCGTGCTTCTGTCCAGCATCTTCTTTACAAGCTTATCAAGCACTCTGATTATCTTCTTGCCAATAAACCATATTAAGACAGCAATAACAATTTTACCAATAAGTGAAACCGACCAGTTTCCTAAATCATTGAGAAGCTGCTTGACATGGGCAATAGAAAAGAATCTGGTTATTTCATCTGTTTCCTGCTGGATTGTTGTGGCTGCATCTGCCACAAGTCCTATGAATCCCATAGCTGATCCCCCTTTGTATTATTTCATCTTCTTTTTAAGCTGTTCTAACTTCTTCTTAGTCTCTATATCAATCTCTTCACTTGCACGCGCTGCTTCTTCTGCTTTTCTTACAGCTTCTTCCTTAGCCTGAAGTGCTTCCATGCAGGCTTTCTCTGCCTGTTTTCTTGCTTCAACCGCCCGCTTTGCTTCCTCTGCTGCAGCAAGTTCAAGCATTTCAGCCTCTGCTGCCTTTCTCATGGCTTCCTTCTTTGCAATTGCAGCCCTCTTTAATACAGCAATCTCCTCGAGTTCAAGCTGTGTATACGGTTCACTGTTATATATAACGAATGAAAGTCCGGGAAGAGTAATATCAATATATTCCATATCATCACCATCATTATCTGATTTGATAATCTGTCCATTAACCTTCTCGTCTCCACCGAACTTCTTCCACTCACTGTTAAATACTTCCTTATACTTTCCACGCACATCAACGTGAAGTCTGTAGTTTTCCCTCTTAACAGGAGTAAAATTCACGGCAATCACCAGCTTATTACCCTTGCTGTCAGCTCTCTGCATTGCAATAACAGTCTCTTCAGGATTAGAATTCTCGAGCCACATAAATCCATCAGGGTCATTGTCAAGCTCATATAGAGCCGCATTTTTCGCATAAAAATTATTAAGCTCTGCCATAAACTTTTCAAGTCCTATATCCTGTCCTGCTGCAAACATCTTGCTTCCGGGATGTGCATACATGAATCCAAGTGCGGCCCTGATATCTGACAAATGTGCCTTCTCATCACTGCCTGACACCATGTCCACAAACGCTTTCTGCCTGAAATCATCATGATTGAGCGAGAGCATGAAATCCTCTCCGTAATTATAGAGCATTCCATATGTCAGCTTGTCATACTCACCTTTTCTGAACAGCGGGTCAGTTCCCATGAATTCAAGAAAATCCTTAGTCCAGCAGTTATTCTGCTTATAAGTAAACATAAGAGGGTCATCATTATCTGCCGCAGTAACTCCAAACCAGCCGCTTGATTCTTCTGCTATTGTAAAACAGCCATCGCCACGTTTAGCAATATATTTGTTCATAGTCTTAAGAAATTCGATTGCGTCAAGATTCTCATTGCCGCCATACATGTTAGGTGTCCATGTACCCGGCTGCTTACCGTAATCGAGGTAAAGCATTGAAGCAACACCGTCAATTCTGATACCGTCAATATGGTAATCATTAAGCCACATTAATACGCTTGATAAAAGAAAACTTCTTACAGCACCTTTCTTATAGTCAAATGTGACAACATCCCACTCAGGATGCTTCTCTAGTGATGGCTTAAGATATCCGTAAGCATCTGCCCCGTCAAAATCATACAATCCCTTAACTTCTGTACCAAAGTAAGCACCATTCCAGTCAATTATTACGCCAATTCCAGCGTTATGGCAGTCATCAACCAGCTTTTTAAATGCATCACTGCCGCCTATTCGGTGTGTTACCGTAAAATATCCCAATGTCGAATATCCATTCATCTCCTCATTAAGATACTCTGCAACCGGAAGGAAACATACATGTGTATATCCCTCCTGCTTTACAAAATCCACAAGCTCATCTGCACTTTTTTCTTTCAGCCAGTCAGTAAGTGACACCTCATATACTGTTACAGGCTTCTTCTTTCCTGCTTCTTTCTTTCTCTTTATCATCCATAGCCCATCGTTCCATGCATATGAATCAGGCATGTTCTCATCACTTACCACTGATGCAGTAATTGGAACTGATGATATCTGTCTTGATACAGGGTCTAACTTTCTTGTAGTTCCCTTACCCTGTCTCTTAATTTCATACATATATCCGCATCCGGCTGCCAGTCCCGGAATGAACAGTTCAAATACTCCTGTATCCTCAATTCTTTCCATTAAGTGGACTCTGCCGTCGTATTTGTTAAACTCTCCTACGACACTTACGCTGAGTGCCTTAGGTGCCCATACATTAAAAAGCACTCCCTTCACGCCATTGACAGTTCTTTCATGAGCGCCGAATATATGTGCTGCATTTTTCTCTTCTCCTGCAAGAAATGCTTTGTAATCTTCCGGTTTCGTAACATTTGCAAATGTATATGGGTCCGTATATTCTGTGACCTCTCCATTAACCTTCTCCACTGAATAAGTGTATGAAAGCTTTTTCTTAGATGAAACAAGTGCTGCAAAGAATCCGGATTCATCAACCTTTTCCATATTAACAGCAGTTTTTCTGCCATCTATATGCAGCTTAACTGCCACTGCATCAGGACGCATTATCTGTATAAGCAGTCCCTTACCGGTAACATGTGCCCCAAGCAACTCCTTTGGCTTGTCACACTCTGCATATACAATCCCCTCTATCTCCGGCCAGTTCATCAGACCGTATAAGTTTTTATTCATACATTACCCCCATCCACTGTTTAAAGCATTCCGTCCATGATGACACCTGTGGTTCATAATGTCCCATATTCTTAGTCGCAGTCTCTCGTGTGCCAAGTCCAAGACCATGTGTACCTTTAGCATATACATGATAATCAAACGGAATCTCCTGTTTTCTTAACGCTTCCACCATAAGTAATGAATTTTCAAGCGGAACTGTCTTATCTTCACATGTATGCCATATGAATGCTGGTGGTGTGTCCTTATCCACTCTCTTTTCTATAGACACTTCATCTATAAACTCATCATATTTTCCCCCAAGACTTCTCTCAAATGATGCCCTGTGTGCATCAATTCCTGATGTAATTACAGGATAACCTAACAGCATGCCATCAGGCTTAACATACTCATGACTGCAGTGAAGTACATTTTCCAGAAGATAATCAAGTCTTTTTGAATTCCATCCTGTTCCAAGAAGTCCGGCAACATGACCTCCTGCTGAAAACCCTGCGATAATGATTTTGTCAGGATCAACATCCCATTCTGCTGCATTATCTCTTACATACTTCATTGTATAGGCTGCCTCAAAAAGCTGTGCAGGATACGTAACAGGTGCAAGACTGTATCTCAATACAACAGCATTATACCCCATATCAAGCATCTTAATAGCTATAGCTTCTCCTTCTCTTGGAGAATGATGATTATATCCGCCACCCGGACAGATAACAATAAGAGGTCTCCTAAACGGATCCTGATCATTAGGAAATACATCTTTGATGTAAGTAGTAATTGTTGCATTTCCCTGTTGTTCTATTCCAAACTCCTGATATGGTAAATCTATATTAATAGTATTATGTAACATAATGTTCTCCTTCCAGCTGAATAATTCTGTGTATTATGTCTGTAGTGTAGTGGTGATGATGTGTGTATATTTTCGTGCGTGGTCTCATGATTCCTGCGCTTAGTGGGAGTAAATGCCGTTATCTGCAAAGTTTTTTACTGTGAACGAAAGCAAACGCGCTTCGCTTGAACGAGCTTTCATTCACAGCGCTTATGCATCTAACGGCATTAACTCCCACACAGCTCGTCATAAATCGACCACACACGAAAATATACACACATCACATCTACACTTCTACAAAAAGCAGATTAATATCCACTTAGAATCTATGTATGAATAATCCGCTTCTTAATTTTGGCTCAAACCAAGTTGACTTAGGAGGCATTAATAGTCCTGCGTCTGCTACTGCGAATAATTCGCCTATTGATGTTGCATACATTGAGAATGCCAATACACAATCTTCTGAGCATCTTCTCTCAAGCTCACCTAAACCTCGGATTCCGCCTACGAAGTCTATTCTCTTATCTGTCTTAGGGTCGTGGATTCCTAAGAGTGGCTCTAAGACGTTGTTCTGGAGTACTGCTACATCCAAGCCGTCTACCGGGTCGCTGCTTAAGATTTCTTCTTTGGCTGTGAGTGTGTACCATTTTTTGCCAAGATACATTCCGAATTCACCTTTCTTAGAAGGTGCAACCTGTGTGCTGCTCTCGCTTACAGTGAATTTATCTTTAATCTTTGCCATGAACTCTTCTTCACTTAAACCATTCAGGTCCTTTACAACTCTGTTATATGGCATTATCATAAGTTCTTCGTCTGGGAATAATACTGACAGGAAATAATTGAACTCTTCTTTGCCTGTATATCCCGGATTAGCTTCTCTTCTGCGTAAACCTACCTTTACAGCAGAAGCTGCCCTGTGGTGTCCGTCCGCAATATATATCTGGTTAATTCCTGCAAATGCGTTCTCTATAGCCTCTACAGATTCTTTACTGCTTATTTTCCAGACCTGATGTCTTATTCCATCAACCGCTGTAAAACTGTATACAGGCTTCTCCTGCTTGGCTTTGGCAACCTCTGCACTTATTACTGCATTAGCTCTGTATGCCAGGAATATAGGACCAGTCTGGGCACTGCAGGTATCAACATGGTTAATTCTGTCTAATTCTTTGTCAGCTCTTGTGTTCTCATGCTTCTTAATAACATTGTTAAGATAATCATCAATAGAAGCACATGCTACAATTCCTGTCTGTGTTCTTCCATCCATTGTAAGCTCATACACATAATATGCCTTGTCCTTATCTGTTATAAATGTTCCATCATCTATAGCTTCCAAAAGCATATCATGGGCTTTCTTATATACATGCTCACTATACATATCAACCGATTCATCAAACTGGGTCTCTGCCCTGTCAATCTTAAGAAATGATAATGGTTCTCTTTCCACCTCTGCTCTTGCTTCCTTTGAATCATACACATCATAAGGAAGAGCTGCTACTCTGTCTGCCACTTTCTCAGCCGGTCTGACACATTCAAATGGTCTTATTACTGCCATACTAACCTCCATCCGCACTATTTAACTTAAGTACTATACTTTCATATATTAGATATATTTTAACATTCAGACAACCTTAATACAAGAAAGACCAGCCAAATGTTACAACAAATGACTGGTCTTTGATATTATTATCATTTTATATGATTACTTAATAACTCTTACCTTGATAACACCTTCAATTGCTGAAAGCTCTTCTACTACTGCCTCTGGTGCAGATGCTTCAATATCTAAGAGAGAATATGCATAATCACCTCTTGACTGGTTAGCCATAGATGATATATTGATGCCTGCAGCACCAAGAACTGTTGTTATCTTACTGATAACCGCTGGAACATTCTTGTGGCATACAGTAATTCTTCCTTTAGTTGCACATACTCCGCAATCACAGTTAGGGTAATTAACTGAATTGACAATATTACCGTTCTCGATAAAGTTTCTAAGCTCATTAACTGCCATAATAGCACAGTTATCTTCAGCTTCTGCTGTTGAAGCTCCAAGATGAGGAAGAACAATTGCTCCTTCCATCTTAGCTGTTGTTGGGTTAGGGAAATCTGAAACATAAGTCTTAACTCTTCCAGACTTAAGTGCCTCACCGATAGCAGCTTCATCAACAAGTACATCTCTTGCACAGTTGATAATTACTGTTCCATCCTGCATAAGGTCAAATGCTTCCTTATTAATCATTCCCTTAGTGCTGTCAAGTGCAGGAACATGAACTGTAATATAGTTACATTCCTTATAGATATCCTTAACATCAGATATGTACTTAACTTCACTTGAAAGATTCCATGCAGCCTTAACTGAAACATATGGGTCATATCCGTATACTTCCATTCCAAGTGCTATAGCTGCATTGGCAACTAACTGTCCAATTGCTCCAAGACCGATAACACCAAGCTTCTTGCCCTTGATTTCCTGTCCTGCAAATGCTTTCTTAGCCTTCTCAGTTGCCTTGGCAATATCAGGGTCTTCTGCATTATCTGCAACCCACTTGTTACCACCGATTAAATCTCTTGATGCTAAAAGCATAGCTGCAATAACCTGTTCCTTAACTGCGTTAGCATTAGCTCCTGGTGTGTTGAATACAACAATACCTTCCTCTGCACATTTGTCAAGAGGAATATTATTAACGCCAGCTCCTGCTCTTGCAATTGCAAGAAGATTATCACTGAGCTCCATATCATGCATCTTGGCACTTCTTACAAGTACAGCCTGCGCATCTTCAAATGAGCTTTCTGTATTATACTCATCAGAAAAAAGCTTCAAACCACATGCCGCTATATTATTAAGACAATTAACATTAATCATTATGCATTCTCCTTCTCGAACTTCTTCATGAATTCAACAAGCTTCTCTACACCTTCGATTGGCATAGCATTGTAGATAGATGCTCTCATACCGCCAACTGTTCTGTGTCCCTTAAGGTTAACAAATCCTGCAGCTGCAGCTTCCTTAATGAACTTAGCTTCCATAGCATCCTTAGCTTCTTTATCTTCAATGTTGCATACAAAAGGTACATTCATAAGTGAACGGTCTTCCTTAACAACTGTTCCCATGAATAACTTGCTCTCATCAAGGAAATCATAAAGAATCTTAGCCTTCTTCTCATTGTGTTCCTTCATTGCTGAAAGTCCACCCATTTTCTTAATCCACTTGAACACCTTGCCACAGATATAGATATTGTAGCATGGTGGTGTATTATAAAGAGAATCTGCATCTGCCTGTGTCTTCCACTTAAGCATTGTAGGAGTTCCTGGAAGAACGTCATCTGTTATAAGGTCTTCTCTGATAATAGCAATTACAACGCCTGCTGGTCCGATGTTCTTCTGGACACCGCCGTATACAACGCCGTACTTAGTTACATCCATAGGCTCTGATAAGAAGCATGATGAAACATCTGATACAAGAATATGACCCTTAGTGTTAGGTAATGTCTTATACTTTGTTCCGTAAATTGTGTTGTTCTCACAGATATATACATAGTCAAGATCCTCTGGAATATCAAGATCTGAGCAGTCTGGAATATATGAAAATGTCTTGTCTGCTGATGAAGCAAGCTCAACAGCCTCTCCATATATCTTAGCTTCTGCAAATGCTTTCTTAGCCCACTGTCCTGTAAGGATATAACCTGCTTTCTTATTCTTCATAAGGTTCATAGGCACTTCAGCGAAGAACTGCGATGCACCACCCTGTAAAAATAACACCTTATAGTTATCTGGGATGTTAAGAAGGTCTCTTAAATCCTTCTCTGCCTCTTTGATGATGTTGTCATAAACCTTGGATCTGTGGCTCATTTCCATTACCGACTGACCGCTTCCCTGGTAATCTAACATTTCATCTGCTGCTTCTTTGAGTACTTCCTCTGGTAAAACAGCTGGACCAGCGCTAAAGTTATAAACTCTACTCACCTTTTCTTCCTCCTAAAATATAAATTATTAAAAACTATTTTAGTCCTTTATCACATTAAAGTCAATATATGAATTATTTCTTGTTATTAAGGTCTTCTCTGTCGAATGCCTCTGAGATTGCAGCCCCCGGTGAAACCATAGGGAATACCTTGTCTTCTCTGTCAATATGACAGTCAATAACACATGGAATATTGAGTTCGATTGCTTCTTTAAATGCTTTCTCAAACTCCTCTATTGTATCAACACTGTAAGCCTTGGCTCCCATTCCTTCTGAAACCTTAACAAAATCTACCTGATCATCAAGAACTGTAGCTGAATATCTCTTGCCATAGAAAAGATCCTGCCACTGTCTAACCATACCAAGTACATGGTTATTAAATATAACTTCAATAATAGGAATGTTATATCTGGTTGCTGTTGCAACTTCATTCATATTCATACGGAAGCAGCCATCACCTGCAATATTAACAACTGTCTTATCCTTACGTCCAACCTTGGCACCTATACATGCACCAAGACCATATCCCATAGTTCCAAGTCCGCCTGATGTAAGAAGTGTTCTTGGCTCTTTGAACTTATAATGCTGTGCAGCCCACATCTGATGCTGTCCAACATCTGTTGTAATAATTGCATCACCATTTGTAATCTCGTATATCTTCTCCATGATAAGAGGTCCGTTAAGAATATCTCTGTTATATCTCATAGGATAATCAAGCTTATAAGACTTGATGTGTTCCATCCAGTCTGAGTGATCCTGATTATCTAACTTATCATTGATTCTCTTAAGAATCTCTTTAGCATCTCCTAGTACATGTGCATCTGTCCTGACATTCTTGTTAATCTCAGCTGCATCAACATCAAACTGCAGAATCTTTGCATTCTTAGCAAATTTCTTAGTATTTCCAGTAACACGGTCTGAGAATCTTGCACCAACCACGATAAGAAGATCACACTCTGAAACTCCGTAGTTAGATGTCTTAGTACCATGCATACCAAGCATTCCTGTGTATCTTTCATTAGATCCGTCAAATGCACCCTTACCCATAAGTGAGTCACATACCGGTGCATCAACCTTCTCAACAAACTTCTTAAGTTCATCAGATGCCTCTGATATAACAGCTCCGCCACCAACGAATACATATGGCTTCTTAGCTTTCTTAATAAGTGTCACAGCCTTATCAATATCTTCTTCCTTAATGCTTGCTGTAATTCTGTCTACAGGCTTTGGAACTCTTGGTGTGTACTCACACTCTGCTGCTGTTACATCCTTAGTAACATCAACTAATACCGGACCCGGTCTTCCTTCCTTGGCAATTCTGAAAGCATTTCTTAATGTCTTGGCAAGGTCCTTTACATTCTTAACAATATAGCTGTGCTTTGTAATTGGCATTGTAACACCCGCTATATCAATCTCCTGAAAGCTGTCTCTTCCAAGAAGAGGAACTGTTACATTACATGTAATTGCAACCATAGGAACTGAATCCATATATGCAGTTGCAATACCTGTTACAAGGTTAGTCGCTCCTGGACCTGATGTTGCAAAACATACACCAACCTTACCTGTTGCCCTAGCATATCCATCAGCAGCGTGCGATGCACCCTGCTCATGTGATGTAAGAATATGAGTTATCTCATCTGAATGCTTATAAAGAGCATCATATACATTAAGAATAGCTCCACCAGGGTATCCAAATATTGTATCAACGCCCTGTTCTTTCAAGCATTCAACAATTATCTCTGAACCATTTAACTTCATTTATCTTCTCCTGATTTCTCTTTAATGTCTTTTTATAATTATATTAAATATTACTCATCTGCTGAACTTTTAAGAATGGCTCCTCTGTTTCCTGATGTAACGAGTGAAGCATATCTCTTTAAGTATCCTGTTGTTACCTTAGGTTCTCTTGGCTGCCACTTAGCCTTTCTTGCAGCAAGCTCTTCATCTGAAACCTTAAGTTCAAGTTTAAGTCCCGGAATATCAATGCTGATGATATCTCCTTCTTCAACTAAAGCAATAGGTCCGCCAACAGCAGCCTCTGGTGATACATGACCAATAGAAGCTCCACGGCTTGCACCTGAGAATCGTCCATCTGTAATAAGAGCAACTGATGAGCCAAGTCCCATACCTGCAATAGCTGATGTAGGATTAAGCATTTCTCTCATACCAGGACCGCCCTTAGGACCTTCGTAACGGATAACAACTACATCACCTTCAACAATCTTACCACCCTTAATAGCAGCAATTGCATCTTCTTCTGAATCAAATACTCTTGCCGGTCCTTCATGTACAAGCATCTCTGGAACAACTGCTGAACGCTTGACTACTGATCCGTCTGGTGCAAGATTTCCTGAAAGAACTGCAAGACCACCTGTCTTACTGTATGCATTATCAACTGTTCTTATGACTTCAGGATTACGGTTGTATGCTGTTGCTATACACTCTCCGATTGTCTTTCCTGAAACTGTCATGCAGTCTGTATTAAGAAGTCCGATATCTGCAAGCTCTTTCATAACTGCATATACACCGCCTGCTTCATTAAGGTCTTCCATGTATGTTGGACCTGCTGGTGCAAGGTGGCAGAGATTAGGAGTCTTTTCGCTTATTGGGTTAGCGAATTTGATATCGAAATCAAATCCTATCTCATGTGCAATAGCTGGAAGGTGAAGCATTGAATTAGTAGAACATCCAAGTGCCATATCTACTGTAAGGGCATTCATAATAGAATCCTTAGTGATGATATCTCTTGCTGTGATTCCCTTATTAACCATATCCATAACAGCCATGCCTGCGTGCTTTGCAAGCTTGATTCTCTCTGAATATACGGCTGGAATTGTACCATTGCCTCGAAGTCCCATACCAAGTGCCTCTGTAAGGCAGTTCATTGAATTGGCTGTGTACATGCCTGAACATGAACCACATGTTGGGCATACCTTTTCCTCAAACTCAAGTACATCTTCCTCTGTCATTGTTCCTGCTGCATATGAACCAACAGCCTCAAACATTGAAGAAAGGCTTCTCTTCTTCCCCTTAACATGACCTGCAAGCATTGGTCCGCCTGATACGAATACAGTTGGAAGATTAAGTCTCGCTGCTGCCATTAAAAGTCCTGGAACATTCTTATCACAGTTAGGAACCATTACAAGTCCGTCAAACTGATGTGCAATTGCCATACACTCTGTTGAATCTGCAATTAAATCTCTTGTTACTAAAGAATATTTCATTCCGACATGTCCCATTGCAATACCATCGCATACTGCAATAGCAGGGAATACTACAGGCACACCGCCTGCCTCAGCAACTCCTAATTTAACTGCATTGACAATCTTATCAATATTCATATGACCTGGTACAATCTCATTATAAGAGCTTACAATACCAATCATGGGTTTCTTCATCTCTTCTGCTGTGAAGCCAAGTGCATTAAAAAGGCTTCGTGCAGGTGCCTGCTGCATACCACTTCTGGCGTTATCACTTATCATAGCTTATCTCCTTAATATGTATTATTTAAATGTATTAAACTCTCTCTGCGATTAAGTCGCCCATCTTGTCAGTTCCTACAAGTGTGCATCCTTCTGACATAATATCAGTTGTTCTGTAGCCTTCCTTTAAAACAGCTGCAACTGCTGCTTCAATAGCATCTGCTTCCTTGTCAAGATCAAGTGAATATCTTAACATCATGGCTGCACTGAGAATTGTAGCAATTGGATTAGCAACATTCTTTCCTGCAATATCAGGTGCTGAACCATGGCTTGGCTCATAAAGACCTAACTTAGTCTTATTAAGGCTTGCACTTGATAACATTCCGATTGAACCTGTTATCATACTTGCCTCATCTGATAATATGTCTCCAAACATGTTCTCAGTAAGAATAACATCGAACTGTCCAGGATTCATAACAAGCTGCATAGCACAGTTATCTACAAGCATGTCTGAAACTTCAACTTCCGGATAATCCTTTGCAACCTCATGTACAATCTTTCTCCAGAGTCTTGAAGAATCAAGAACATTTGCCTTATCAACGCTTGTTACTTTCTTTCTTCTCTTCATTGCAATCTCAAATCCCTTAATTGCAATTCTTCTAATTTCTTCTTCGTTGTATGTAAGTGTATCAACGGCTGTCTCCAATCCGTCAATTTCCTTAGTATATCTATTACCAAAGTAAAGGCCGCCTGTAAGCTCTCTCATAATGACCATATCAAATCCATCACCGATTATTTCTTCCTTCAATGGACACGCTGCCTTAAGTTCATCATAAAGATATGCCGGACGTAAATTAGCAAAAAGTCCTAATTCCTTACGAATCTTTAAAAGTCCCGCTTCTGGTCTTAAATTAGGTGCAACATCATACCACTTGGAATTACCCACATTGCCTCCAACTGCTCCAAGAAGTACAGCATCAGATGCTTTAGCTGTTGCTACTGCTTCATCTGTAAGTGGAACGCCATACTCATCAATTGAGCATCCACCCATAAGAATCTTGGTATAATCGAACTTGTGACCGTATTTGTCAGCCACACTGTCAAGCACTTTCACAGCCTCTCTGACGATTTCTGGTCCTATTCCATCACCTGGAATTAAAGTTATTCTGCTTTCCATAAACCCTTACCCCTTTTTCATATGATAATTCAATTTAATATGATATAACATTTGCACAACATTTTCAATAAAAAAAGGATTCCTGACCAGACAAATGTGTCTGACCCGGAACCCTGCTTTAATTAATTGCCTTTAATTATTCTGCTGATGTGCTGTCTGATGGCTTCTCAACCTGAGCAATTGCCTTCTTCTGCATTGAGATACGGCAATTCTTGTTGTTACCGAATTCTACGATTACATCATCTTCTGATATATCGATAAGAACACCATAGAAACCGCTTGTTGTAAGAACATAATCACCGATTTCCATAGAATCCATAAGTTCCTGCTGACGCTTCTGTTCCTTCTTCTGTGGCTTGATTGCCATGAAATACATCATTGCACCAATAATTACGACATAAAAAACTATGATAGCAATATTCATTGATACTCCTCCTTAAAAATGTCTCTTTCAAACTTAACATATAATACATAATTGAGAGCTGCTTGTCTACCTCAAAATGTATTTTTAACAAAATATTTATAAACATACAGCATTACTGCTTATCATATGTCTTCATCTGATATAATGCCTCTTCCTTGAAGCCTGCATATCTTCCTTCTTCAATCGCTGCTCTTATGTCTGTCATGAGATGGTTGTAATAGTAAAGATTATGAAGAACACAAAGACGCATTCCAAGCATTTCCTTAGCCTTAAGAAGATGCCTTACATATGCTCTTGAATAATTCTGACAGCATGGACATCCACAGCCTTCTTCAATTGGTGCTGTATCTGTTTCATACTTTGCATTAAAAAGATTAATCTTTCCAAACTTAGTATACACATGTCCATGGCGACCGTTTCTTGAAGGATATACACAGTCGAAGAAATCAATTCCTCTGTCCACTGCCTCTAATATATTGGCAGGTGTTCCCACTCCCATAAGATATGTCGGCTTGTCCTTTGGAAGATATGGCACTACATTATCAAGTACATCATACATTTCCTCATGTGTTTCACCAACAGCAAGCCCGCCTACTGCATAACCATCAAGATCTAACTCTGATATTCTCTTGGCGTGGTCAATTCTTATATCATTAAATACGCCACCCTGATCTATACCAAAAAGCATCTGATCAGGATTAACCGTATCAGGAAGTGAGTTCAGTCTTGCCATCTCTTTCTTGCAACGCTCTAACCAGCGGTATGTTCTGTCAACAGAATTCTGGATATACTTTCTGTCAGCCTTTGCCGGCGCACATTCGTCAAATGCCATTGCGATTGTTGAACCAAGATTAGACTGTATCTGCATGCTTTCCTCTGGTCCCATGAATATCTTATGTCCGTCAATATGTGACTGGAAAGTAACGCCTTCTTCTTTAATCTTACGGAGTCCTGCAAGTGAAAACACCTGAAATCCGCCCGAATCTGTAAGAATCGGTTTATTCCAGTTCATGAACTTATGAAGTCCTCCAAGCTGCTTAATAATCTTATCTCCCGGTCTTACATGAAGATGGTAAGTGTTAGATAATTCTATCTGCGTTCCTATCTGCTGTAAATCAGTTGTCGCAACTGCGCCTTTAATGGCCGCAACTGTTCCGACATTCATAAATACAGGTGTCTGCACAGTTCCATGTACTGTTGTGAACTCTGCTCTTTTTGCCCTGCCATCTGTCTTTAATACTTTATACATATCTGCTCCTTTTATTTTCTGTAAAACTCTTTAACTCTGTCCATTCTAGCCGTCATATTGTCAAATATCAGGTCAACAAGTGTAAGTGCTGTCATAGCTTCAACCACAACAACTGCTCTTGGAACTATCATCGGATCATGTCTTCCTTTGATTGAAACCTCGATATCCTCGCCCTGCTTATTAACAGTTTCCTGCAATGCACTAATTGAAGGTGTCGGTTTTACCGCTGCCCTGAACACAATCTCATCACCGTCGCTTATTCCGCCAAGCACTCCGCCGCTGTGATTAGTCAGCTTGCCAACCCTGCCATCCTTCATTACGAATTCATCATTATTATACTTTCCTGTAACTTTAGCCGCTTCAAAACCGTCTCCAATCTCAAAGCCTTTGACAGCCCCGATTGACATTATTGCCTTGGCAAGATTAGCATCTAGCTTTTCAAATGTAGGATTGCCAATTCCAGTCATCATTCCTGTAACCCTACATTCAATGACACCACCGATTGAATCTCCAACTGACATCTTGCTCTCTGCAAAAGCCTTAACCTTCTCTGCAGCTTCCTTATCAGGTATGTTAAATGCGTTATTATCTCTTTCAGCTATATCAAACTTATCATAATCAATGCCAATTCCACCGATTTCTTTAGCATATGCTGTAATATTAATTCCAAGCTCTTTAAGAATCTTCATAGCAATTGCACCGGCTGCAACTCTTCCGATAGTTTCTCTTCCAGAACTTCTTCCTCCGCCTCTGTAATCCCTGAATCCGAATTTCTCGTCAAATGTATAATCAGCATGTCCCGGTCTGTAATAATTAGCTATCTCTGAATAGTCAGCAGACCTCTGTGTCTTATTATATACTGCAAGTGATATTGGAGTCCCGGTAGTCTTGCCTTCAAATACACCTGAAAGAATATGTACCTCATCATCTTCCTTTCTTGGTGTAGTAAACTTTGACTGTCCCGGTTTTCTTCTGTCTAGCTGCTCCTGAATATCTTCCTCACAAAGAGGCAGACCTGCAGGACACCCGTCAATTACAACTCCAAGTCCCTCTCCATGCGACTCTCCCCATGTTGATATCTTAAATATATTTCCAAACACTGAACCTGCCATAATATATTCTCCTCATCTTTTCAATAGGATTTATTTTAACATATTAAAATATATATCATCAAGCAAAACCCCAATTTATTAATTTTTTCTTATTTTTATTTTTTTCTTAATAGTCAAATGTATTTTATATGGTAAAATAAATATATCAATATATTGAATGGAGTTTATTATGGGAACTGTTATAGGAATTGATTTAGGAACAACTAACAGCTGTGTGGCTGTTATTGAAGGTGATACGCCTACTGTCATCACCAACAAAGAAGGCTACCGCACAACCCCTTCTGTTGTAGCCTTTACGAAATCAAAGGAACGTATTGTTGGTGATGCCGCCAAGAGACAGGCTGCCGTCAACTCTGACAGAACTATATTCTCTATCAAGAGACACATGGGTACGGACTATCGCAGGAAGATTGACGGAAAGTATTATACTCCTCAGGAAATCTCTGCATTTATACTTATGAAGTTAAAGGAGGATGCCGAGGATTTCTTAGGACAGCCTGTGACAGACGCTGTTGTAACTGTGCCTGCCTATTTTACTGACGCTCAGAGACAGGCTACTAAAGATGCCGGTAAGATTGCCGGGCTTAACATATTAAGAATTATCAACGAGCCTACTTCTGCCGCTCTCGCGTACGGACTTGACAATGGTATGGCACAGAAGGTTCTTGTGTATGATTTAGGTGGTGGAACTTTTGATGTATCTGTTATCGATATCGGTGATAATGTCATTGAAGTTCTTGCAACTTCAGGTGACAATCACTTAGGTGGTGATGATTTCGATGAAAGAATAGTTAATTATCTTGTCGAGCAGTTTAAGATAAGTGACGGTATCAATCTTTCAAAGGACGTCTCTGCAATGCAGCGTTTAAGAGAAGAAGCTGAGAAAGCAAAGAAGGAGCTGTCTTCTTCTGTGACAACTAATATTAATCTTCCTTTTATCGCTATGTCTAAGGACGGACCGCACCACATTGATATCACTTTATCAAGACAGACATTTAATGAGCTTACTGCTGACCTTGTAGACAGAACAATCACCCCTGTTGAGAATGCACTGCATGATGCAGGTCTTTCCAAGACAGACATTAATATGGTTTTATTGGTTGGTGGTTCTACAAGAATCCCTGCTGTTGCTGATAAAGTAAGACAGCTTATGGGAAAAGAGCCATCAAGAAATCTTAATCCTGATGAATGTGTAGCCCTTGGTGCTGCCGTTCAGGGTGGCAAGCTTGGAAACCAGCTTCAGGCCGGTTCTGCTGCTTCTGAAATCATACTTATGGATGTAACTCCAATGTCTCTTTCTATTGAGACTATGGGTGGAATTGCAAGCAGGCTTATTGAAAGAAACACTACCATTCCTACAAGACACAGCCAGATATTTACTACTGCCGGCAATTTCCAGACATCCGTTGATATCAAAGTTTTTCAGGGTGAACGAAAGTTTACAAGAGACAATAAACTGCTTGGCAACTTCCGTCTTAACGGTATTAAGCGTGCGATGGCAGGAGTCCCACAGATTGAAGTAACATTTGACATTGATGTTAATGGTATTGTCAATGTATCTGCAAAGGATTTAGGTACCGGAAGGGAACAGAGCATTACTATCACTTCAAGCTCTAACATGACCGAAGAAGAGATTGCAAAAGCCCGCTGGGAAGCCGAAGTCTACAGCAAGCAGGATGAAGCATACCAGAGCTTTATTGATATAAGGAAAGATGCTGTAAAGACTCTTAATGAGGCTAACAACGCACTTGCCGCCAATAAAAAGGTCTGGGAGAAGGATAAAAAAAAGAATGTTAAGGCTCAGATTGGACATCTCGGCAAGCTTATATCTAAAGCTCCTATTGATAAGCTTAATGAGGAGAAGGCAGCTTCCCTGCATGAGGCTGCAGAAGCGGTTAGAGAAGCTTTAAGGTAGTGACGGAAAAGACCAGTTCAGATATTTCCCGAACTGGTCTTTTTTATTTACTCCGCTTTCTTTCCTTTTACATTAACTATGCAGATTCCTATGCACACTAATACTAACGCTATTAATGCATTTATTCCAAGCTCTCTGCTTCCTTCTCCAAGCCACCAGGCTGAAAGAAGTACACCGAATACAGGGTTGGTGAATCCGAAGATTGCCACTTTGGATACCGGGTTATGCTTTAACAGTATTCCCCATATTGAGTAGGCTACGGCTGATATGCATGCGAGATAGAATAACATTAGTATTGCTGATACTGACACGTGTGTAATTCTACCGCCCATCACAAGTCCTAATATAATCATTACTATTCCACCGAATATGAATTGATAACCGCTCAACATTACCGGATTGTCTTTCTTTGAATAGTTCTTCATAAGACATGATGAAAATGCATATGACAACGCACATAAGAACAGACTTCCGTCACCCATAATGCTTAAGTTCATGTCGATTTTCTGTCCATTCATGCTGACTACGATAACACCTGCAAAACCAATCACACAGCCTATAATCTTCTTCAGATTCAGCTTTTCCTGTCTGAATATAATTGTCGATACAAGTATTACGAAAAATGTGTTAGAACCGTTAATTATTGACGCCTTTACTCCGCTGTTGTGTGCAAGTCCGATATAGAAGAATATGTACTGCAGAATTGTCTGGAACATTGCAAGCTTTACAATGCTTGGTACACTTGATTTCGTTGGAAGCAGCATTTTTCTGTTAAGAATACTTCCAATTAAGATTGTAAGCACTCCTGCAAAAACAAATCTTGTTCCTGCAAATAATACCTGTGTCCATGTTTCACTTGACGGTATCTTAAACAGCGCATATCCTAATTTGATACAAGGCGATGCGCTTCCCCAAAGGAATGTACACACAAGTGCAAGGGCGCACACCACCCATGTTTTCTGTAAAAAATCTTTTTTCTCGTTTGTTTTTTCCATGATTAATCTCCTGTTTTTCTAATATTATTGCTAATTATAATGGCATTCATAATCTGACAGGTTTTCTCCCTGACACCTGCCATTTCCATATAATCTGAAAATCTTTTTGCAACATCTTCTATATACGATATTATTGCATCACATTTCCTCTTGCTTACTCCCATGTTTATTCCACATTTTATCAAATCATCATAACTTATATCTGAACTTTTTCCATTTATAAGCATCTGATGTGCTTTCAACCACATATTGCTGCTGTCATATGCAAATGTGACATCATATGCTGGTGACAATCTCCAGACACCATTCTTATCCATCAGGAAAGAAACATTTTTTACATGATCATCCTGATTAATCAGAATAACATTAAAAACCATTCTTCTATAAAATTGTTCCACATCTGAATATGGTATACGTAGTCTATTCATATAATATGCTGCCTGTTCATAACTGCATAATCCCGGAATATTGTAATCTATATGTGAAATTGCTCCTAATGTCTGCATATGAATTTTTTTATTATTGTTCCTATCGAAACGTTTAGTTATAAAATGTGCATATCCGGCATCTTCAAGCAGACGACATTCATTCATAATTACCCCCGCTGCTTTTGCCATAAGATAATATCCGTATTCTATTCTTGTATATTCTACTGAATCTTCCAGATTATGATCCCCATTTTTAGATACTCCATCAAACTTCATAAGCCAGTATTCAAATCCATTACCAGCATTAATCTGTCCACTTTTTATTTCTCCCGTATCTTCATTCCATGCAATCAGCGCCTTTGCTCTTGCACCACCTGCAGATGTTCCCAATAGCACAAGCTGGCTATATCCAGCATTATCTTTCAGATTAATCAGCTTATCTTTTCTATCAGATAATACATCAGATGCAAACTCTACCATTTTCGATATATTAACATCCTCTATTGTACTGTCAAACGGACTTGTTGCTGGTATATATTCTAACGCACCCATACCTCTTTTTCCTGTATAGCACAGTCTGTCTATAACATTAAATTCACTAATTGATTTTCCCTGCTCAGCCAGCCATCTGTCTATAATTTTATTACCAAATTTATCTGGAAGCGAATCCGCTACCAATCCAGGTGCTCCATGAAATGCTGTCCTTGCAAGTTCCGGAAATTCATACACTCTTTCTGATAATGGCATATGTATAGGTGATACCTCAATATTACTCTTTAAAAAATCTTTATCATATTCAAATGCAACAACTCCATTTGCTTCATTCATATGAATTATTCCAATTCTTGTGCCCCAAAGCATTACCTCCGCTGTATTTATCATTCATCTTCCCCCCATTTAAATCCAGTATCTGCTTTTCTTTTTGCACATGCTCTCTGCCTTGTTTTAACATTTTTCAAATAAGATGATGGCCGGTTGTTCATATCTGGTATCACATTCACGAAATTATTCATAAGCTCCATCGCATTCATTAATTTCATAAAATTAACAAGACTTATATCTTCTCCACTTTCAAACCGAGTAATACTTCTTAATGAAACGCCTGATTTATCCGAAAGTTCTTTCTGTGTTAATGGATAACTTATCCTATATGCCTTAAACCTGATAACAACTTCCTCATAATCACTAATCATAATTAAACATCTCCAAATCCATAAATCTTATATATCATATTCAAATGTTTTTTGTATTGTATCACATTTGCAATTAATTAGCAATATATGGCGTGTTAAGCTATATTTTAATGCTTAATACGCCATATATTGCTAGTTATTTTTTATTTTGTGCGGCAGTCGTACCCGAAGAATTTTTCTTTTAAACATCTGGCTGTTAAAAGGTATCACCGGATAAATGTAGCTTTTTCCTGATATTGTCCTGTTAAAGCATACAAGCACTATTGCAAATATGACTCCTGCCAGAAGTCCAATTCTTCCAAAGAACTGCACCAGAATCAGATTGACTATTCTTATGAATTTTAATGCATATCCCATCTCAAAACTTGCCTGTGAGTAAGTTCCAACCGTTACAACTGCCATATAAAGAAGTGATTCTGAATTAAACCACCCGGACTCCACAGCATATTCTCCCACAACAATACCAGCAAGAATACTTAATGGCGTTGACAGCATTCCGGGTGTATTGACCGCCGCAAGCTTAAGTCCGTCAACTGCAAGTTCAAGAATAAAAAGCTGCAATATAACCGGAACCGTTATATCCTCACTTATCGTTATGAATTTCAACCATTCAGGCACCCACTGCGGATTGCTCTCAAGCAAAAGCCATACAGGTGTAAGAAAAACCGTAAGCAGTGTAAAGAAAAATCTCGAAAGTCTTATATAAGTTCCTATCATTGGCGAAAAATTAAAATCATCTGCTTCTTCTATTATATCAAATACATTTGTTGGAATAATCATCACTGCAGGTGATGTATCTACCATAATAACTATATTTCCATCAAAAAGTGCTGCTGCAGCGGTATCGGGTCTTTCGGAATATTTATACTTAGGAAACGGATTAATCCATTTTCCCTTAAACATACATTCCGCAAGGCTCTCTATATTCATAGTGAGCGCCTCAACCTCTATGCTGCTTATCAGATTCTCAATTCTTTCAAGCAGCTTCTTATCAACCTTATCATCAATATAGCACACAGCAACATCTGTCCTGGAGCGTTCCCCTACAGTATACATTTCCATTGAAAAGCGGCTATCCCTTATTCTTCTTCTTAAAAGTGCCGCATTGCACACAAGTGTCTCAACAAATCCGTCTCTTGAGCCACGCAGAACCTTGTCTTTGTAAGGCTCTGTAACAGACCGCATCGGATAAGTACGACAGTCAATCAGTATACATTCGTCAAAGCCATCTATTATCATGACGGTCTGCCCTGAAAGAAATGCCTTCTCCACCTCGTCATAATGTCCGTTTTTTTCAATCTCTGTATACGGCATTCCGACCTCTAAGAATGTATCTATATCCTTTATGTCCGATTCTTTCAATGAATAAAAGAACTGCACAAGTTTTTCAATTGTTTCCTCCTGTACGAATCCATCTATAAAGTAGAAATGTGTTCTCTTCCCTCCAATTAATACATCTCTTTGCAGAATATCAAAATTTCTGTCCACTCTTAACTTCTCGTTCATCATGCGGACATTCATGTCTATGTTAGTTGTAAAATCAGTCATGCTTACTCCTTTCACTGGCACATTTTCACCCGCACTCTGAATCAGCCAAAAGCAGCTCTCAATTTCACTAACCCTGTCAAAGCACGAAAAGGGCAGGACTTACGCCCTGCCCTTATAGAATATCCATATTTGACACATTTATTCTGTTATTAGTTCTCAAAAAGTGATGTTGAGTAATATCTGTCACCACTGTCCGGAAGCAATGCAACGATTGTCTTACCTTCGTTCTCTGGCTTCTTAGCCCACTCAATTGCTGCGTAAAGTGCTGCGCCCGCTGATATTCCAACCTGAATTCCCTCTGTGTGAGAGATTAACTTGGCATATTCAAATGCATCATCGTTATCAACTGGAACTACACTGTCATATATCTTAGTGTTAAGAATTTCTGGAACGAAGCCTGCTCCAATTCCCTGAATCTTATGTGGTCCCGGCTTGCCCTGTGAAAGTACCGGTGAAGTTGCAGGCTCAACTGCAATTATCTCAATCTTGTCATTCTTAGACTTAAGATACTCGCCAACTCCTGTGATTGTTCCACCAGTTCCGACTCCGGCAACAAATGCGTCTACATCTCCATCTGTATCATTCCATATCTCTGGTCCGGTTGTTCTTCTGTGTGCTTCCGGATTCGCTGGATTAACAAACTGTCCTGCTATCATGCTGCCTTTAATCTCATTTTTTAATTCTTCTGCCTTGGCAATTGCACCAGTCATTCCCTTGTAACCAGGAGTAAGTACAATTTCTGCACCATATGCCTTAATTATATTTCTTCTTTCAACACTCATAGTCTCTGGAAGAACTATTATTGTTCTGTAGCCTTTTGCTGTTGCAATAGCAGCAAGTCCGATTCCTGTATTGCCAGATGTGGGCTCAATAATTGTTGCACCGGGCTTAAGAATACCTTTCTCCTCTGCATCTTCAATCATTGCCTTGGCAACTCTGTCCTTAACGCTTCCTGTTGCATTAAAATACTCAAGCTTAACAAGTACTCTTGCCTTAAGTCCAAACTTCTCTTCAATATGTCCTACTTCTACAAGTGGTGTGTTACCTATTAAATATGCTGCTGATTTATATATCTTTCCCATACAATCCTCTTTTCTTGTGGTATTATTCCACATTTTCTAATATCAATTCATGAATCCAATCAATAAATGTTATTATTGAATATCATTCATAAATCAGACTGTATGTTTATGCAATACACAAACATACTATGTTTATATGTTATTATAAAACAAGGATTTTGATTTGTACAGTACTTTTTTATTTTTCTTCAAAAAAGGAGTCTTAAAACTCCTTTTTTCTCATCACACTATAGCTGATTATGTATGATATGAATAATAAGATAACCGTAAATATTATTCCCACCAGTATAAGCATAGCTATATTTACATTATCCAGAAATGCAGAGATTTTAATAAGTCTATCCATTCCAATTATTTTTCTTATACAATAAAACACAACAGCCACTGTTCCAATAAATATAATCAGAGCTATCTTGCTCTTTTCCACGCCATATTTTATATGAACCGGAATTATACAGGCAACAAAAAGCAGCACCACAATAAGGGAAACAAACATTACTTCTCCTTCCCCCGAAATACTTATAGTCTGATTCTTTACAATCATAATCCCAAAATATATTATAAATGCCTCAACCCATGATATTATTGTTCCTGCGATAAAAAATATGTATTTTTCAAGCACATACATTTTAGCATCAATAGGAAGCGTCATTAAAAACCTGTATCCATTATCATATTCATCATATGATATTGTTCCGACAATAACTATTATTGTAAGCATTGGAATATACCCAAGAACAAATTCAGGACTAACTTGACTATACCCAATAAAAACTGCCAGAAGAACGAAAATAATGAATACCTTTTTTCTCTGCATAATGATTCTTAAATCTTTCTCAAATAATCCCGACATTATCTATCCCCTCCTGCCATCATAAGAATAAGTTCATCTATGCCACCGTTCTCAACAGTTATATCAGGATAATTTTCCTTATAAAATGCTTTGCTGCTGACAAAACATGCATAACCGTAACATTCCTTCTTAGTCTTTAATATATAATTCTTATCAAGCTTTTCATATTGTTCTTCTTTAACCTTAACTATTCCATACTGTTCCACTATTATATCAGTATCCTCATGTAATATTATTCTTCCATCATTAATCAGATAAACATCATCACACAGATTCTCAATATCTGAGGAAATGTGTGAAGTAATTATTATTGACCTGTTTTCATCTTCCGCCATATACTCACGAAGTATGTCAAGCACATCATTGCGTGCCTGGACATCAAGTCCTGCCGTGGGTTCATCTAAAATTAACAGTTCTGCATTATGTGTTATCGAAATAAGTATCTTTAATCTCACTTTCATTCCAGATGAAAATTCTGCAATCTTCTTATTCATCGGAAATCTGTATTCTAGACATTTCCTCTCAAAAAAATCTTTGTTAAACCTTGGATACATTTTAGCAAGAATATGTTCTATATCATTCACACTAAGTTGTGAACAAAATCCTGAATCATCCAACAATACCCCTATTCTTTTCTTATCTTCGGCAGAAAGTTTTCCTGCTTCAACTCCGAATGTTTTAACACATCCACTATCAGGGTTGACAAGCCCTAATATAAGGCTGATAGCAGTACTCTTCCCAGCACCATTCTTTCCTATCAGACCGGTTATCATTCCTTGCTGTATATTCATTGATTGTATATCAAATATATAATCCCCATATCTCTTTTTAACATTTTCAAATGTTATCATTTAATCATCACCTATCAGCAGATTAACAATTCCAATTATTTCCTGATTGTCAAGTCCCATAGACCTTGCCCTGTCAATCACTTTCATAAAATCGTCCTCCACTGCCTTTCTTCTTGCTTCGAGTGCCAGCTGTTTATCTGTAGCTGTTACATATGTTCCTTTGCCATGAACCGTTGTTACAAATCCGGCATCTTCAAGTGCATCATACGCCTTTTTTACTGTAAGCGCGCTTATGCGAAGTTCCCCTGCAAGCGTCCTTACAGAAGGAAGTGCTTCATTTTCCTTTAACTTATTTTCAAATATTTCTGACTTAATCTGCTCCATGAGCTGTTCATAAATCGGAACCATTGAAGAATGATTCAAAATAATACGCATATCATTTGTCTCCTTTACAATAAACAGTATATAACAGTTATCCTTGTGTTGTCAACTGTTATATACTGTTCATTCATTCTGTAACATCTAATATTAAAAAACGCAGCTACCACTCCATAATGATAACTGCATCTGTAATAATTACTTATTCTGTTCTTCTAGCAACTTCTTTAATCTTTCTATCTCAGCATCTTTTGCTTCAATTGCAGCATCTTTTTCCTTAAAGGATGCTTTAAGAGCCTCATTCTGTGCTTCAAGTTCTCCTTTCCGTGCTTCAAGTTCTCCATTCTGCGCTTCAAGCTTACCTTTCTGTACCTTCAGCTCATCCATCTCATCCTTCATCCTGTCAACCATCAGCTCTGCTGTATTCCTGTCTAATATCCTCAACGCCTCAGAAAACATACTGAGCACCTCCTTTGGTCTCTCCAAATACTCATTAATATCAAGGCGTACTGATTCATCATTCACTGGTTTTTCGTCGGCTCTGCATCTGACAGCTTCCACCAGTCCGTCATATGTGTGCTTTTCTGCCTCAACTATACGTTTTTTCACAATTCCAGCTTCCATAAGCTTCTTACTGCAAGCCGGGCCAATGCTGTACACCAAAACATCATCAAGTCTGTCAATCAGCCATTTTATACGCTCCCCGCTGCTGCCACTTGTAACAATTATCCCATCAATATCTCCGCAATCCATGCTGTCATATTCCATACCATCATAATCCACAGGTTCATTCCTATATACTTGAATCTTAATTAAGTTTTCATACTCCTTCATAGCTTCCTCAAGTGAACCGCTTGTGACTTCAGCACACAGATACACAACTCTGCCTGACACAGCATTCATCAGTTCTTCTCCCAGCGCTAATCCTGTAGCTTTTGACGAAACATAATCTGCCTCAATCCCACATGCTGTCCTTAAAGCATTCTGCGTATTCTTCCCAACAACAGCAACCTTAACTCCTGCAGGTACCACGTTTCCTGCATTATAAGCAAACCCAGCCACAGCATTTTTACTTGTAAACACAAGCCACTGTGCATCTTTTATCTGTGTCTCAAAATCTTTAACCTTTATGTATTCAATCCTGCCAGTTACTATTTTTTTGCAGAAAAACCCCTCCCTTGCAAGTAATTCTGCAAGGGAAGGGCTTTCTTCGTACATCTGTTCATTTTCAATATATGTATATATGTATTTACCCACAATCTACTCCAATCCTAGCATACGGGCTGCTTCGTGACCAACCGCCTCACTGTCAGTTCCTGTAACTTCAATTCTAAGAATCCTACTGCAATCATCATTGCCAAATAACACAACCATTCGAAGGTCACCATTTTCCTTGGTTACACAATGTGCGCCAACCGGGGCATGACAACCGCCACCTGTTAATCTTAAAAATGTTCTTTCAGCCACAGCTTCTCTATCAGAATTATCATCTGACAAAGCATTTATCTTATCAAGAAGTTCTGTATTCACCTCTGCAGCCTCAATCGCAAGAACTCCCTGTGCCGGTGCCGGAATAACGACCTCCGGGTCAAGGTACTCTGTTATCTCAGATGACCTGCCAAGTCTGTTAAGCCCTGCTGCCGCAAGCACAATTCCGTCAAGTCCGTATGAATCGTCCCTAAGTTTGTTAATTCTTGTATCAACATTTCCCCTGATAGCAGTAAACCGGATATCAGGACGCAGCATTACAAGCTGGCATGCACGCCTGAGGCTACCAGTACCTATAACCGCACCGGAAGGAAGTTCTGAAAAACTTCCTGCAGTCTTTAATATAAGTACATCTCTGCAATCCTCTCGTTTCCATGCCTTTGAAAAGGTAAGTCCAGTCTCACATTCAGCCGGCATATCCTTCATGCTGTGAACCGCCATATCAATGCTGCCTGAAAGAAGCGCTTCCTCAATCTCCTTTACAAAAAGCCCCTTAGTTCCAATCGCAGCAAGCGGCTTATCCGTAACCTTGTCGCCTGTTGTCTTAATTATAACAAGTTCAAATGTATCCTCAGGATACGCCTCTTCCATTCTTCTCTTAACATATTCCGACTGGACAAGTGCCAGCTTCGAACCTCTCGTTCCTATTCTGTAATGCATAATCCTCCCTACAAGCCAAACAGTCTCTCAACCATATCCTTATACTGCTGCTGTTCATTTTCTTCCACTTTTTTCAATTCTTCAATCGGTTCTTTTAACAATCTGTGTAGTGACGACTTAAGAATCTTCTTTAAGATTACCCTGTCATGATCTGAAAGGTCAATCTTGCGGTTAAGATAATCATAGCTGTCCTGTACTATCTCATCACATTTTTTGCCAAGTGACTGTATAGTTGTATCCATTCTGCTTGATGTGAGCCATTTCTTTGTTTCCGCTATATACTCATCAATCACGCACTGGCTTTCCTTTAGCAAATGTGCCCTCTCGTTCTGATTAGACTTCACAATCCCACCTATCCTGTCAAGGTCAATAAGAGTAACTCCACAAATGTCACCTGCAGATTTTTCTATATCTCTTGGTGCAGCAAGATCAAGAAGTGTCATCTTTTTACCCTCTGATAATTCAGAAGCTCTAATCACCAGATGAGGTGATGAAGTCGCTGAGACAACTATATCACTGCTTTTAAGTGCTTCTGTTTTCTTATCATATGCAATAACCTGAATATCTGGAAATTCCTTAAGCAACGCCTTCGCATGCTGATAAGTTCTTGAACACACTGTTACATCAGCACCATATTCTGCCAGATATCTTATGGCAAGAGCCGCGGTTTTGCCGCTTCCTATAACAAGCGCGTGCTTTCCTGATATGCCACATACTCTGTCTAACTCCTGAATACCGACATAACATACAGATACTGGTTTTTCACTTACCTTGTACTCTGTCTTAATCCGCTTTGCACAGCTTACCGCTTCTCTTACTATATAATTAAGCTCTTTCCCGCTGTGTCCAAGCGTTCTTGAAAGGTCTGCCGCATCCTTTAACTGACCTAGTATCTGATCCTCTCCAAGCACCATGCTTTCAAGTCCGGCGGCTATGCAAAACAGATATACCAGTGCTTCTTCACCACATTTAACTCCGGTTAATTTAGTATCAGTAAGTCCAAAATAATCATTGAATAAATCAGACATTACTTGTACAAATGTTTCATCCTCATACAGATAAAACACTTCGCATCTGTTGCATGTTGAAAGGCACATGCACTGGTTCACACCTGCTTCCTCTGCCTGCTGCATAAAGTCTGCTATCCCACTGTCTGTAAATGTAATCTTATCCCTTACTGAAAGGTCTGTATTCTTATAATTAATTCCTACATATCCTAACTGCATCTGTATTCCCACTTATTATCCGAATTATTTCCCGAAGAATTCTTCCATAACCTCTATTGTACGGTTGATATCCTCATTAGTGTGTGCATCTGATACGAACATTGCCTCAAACTGTGATGGTGCAATGTATATTCCGTTATCAAGCATATGTCCAAAGTATTCTGCATACTTCTTAGTGTCTGACTTTACTGCACTATCATAATCTTCAACTGCATCTGGTGTAAAGAATATGCTCATAAGTGAACCAATCTGATTAACCGATATCCTTCCGGCTCCACATTTTCTTACACTGTCAGCAATACGCTTTGTCTTAGTCTCAAGTCTGTCGTATATATCCTTATTATCTCTTAAGATTCTTAAAGTCTCTAAGCCTGCTGCTGTTGCAATTGGATTGCCTGACAATGTTCCTGCCTGATATACAGGGCCGTCAGGACTTACCATACGCATAATGTCAGCTCGTCCGCCATATGCTCCGACTGGCATACCCCCACCTACAATTTTTCCAAGAGTTGTAAGGTCTGGCTTTATGTTAAAGTACTCCTGCGCTCCGCCAATTGAAAGTCTGAAGCCTGTTATTACCTCATCAAATATAAGAAGGCTTCCATTCTCCTTAGTTATGTCTCTTAAGAATTCAAGAAATCCATGTCTTGGAAGCACAACTCCCATGTTAGCTGCAACAGGTTCAACTATTACAGCAGCTATTTCGTCTTTATTGTTATCAAAAAGTTCCTTCACAGAATCACAGTCATTGTATTCTGCTACAAGTGTATTCTTAGTGTAATCAGCAGGAACTCCTGCACTGTCCGGAACTGATGTTGTAAGCGCTGCTGAACCGGCTTTTACTAAAAGTCCGTCAGAATGTCCATGATAACAGCCTCTGAACTTAATTATCTTGTCTCTTCCGGTGTAGCCTCTTGCCACACGGATTGCACTCATGACAGCTTCTGTTCCTGAGCTTACAAGACGGCTCACCTCCATTGTAGGAATAAGCTCATATATAAGCTCTGCCATCTCAACTTCTCTCTTGGTTGGCGCACCATATGTAAGGCCTGCTTCCGCAGCTTCCTTAACCTTTGCGATTACTCTGTCATGTGCATGACCTAATATTCCCGGTCCCCATGAACATATGTAGTCAATCATTTCATTCCCATCTACATCAGTAATTCTGTCTCCCTTGGCAGAAGCTATGAATCTTGGCACTCTGTCAACTGCCTTGTATGCCCTGACAGGACTGTTTACACCACCCGGCATATGTTTTACTGCTCTCTCATATAAATCCTTTGACATCTCTTCATTCATAAAACCAGCTCCTCCTGCTTAATTTAATACTGCTAAAAATGTTACTCTTCCTTTAACCATTTTGCCACATCTATAGCATGATATGTTATTATCATCTTAGCTCCGGCTCTCTTAAAGCCAGTCATATTCTCCATTACAATCTTCTTCTCATCAATCCAGCCATTCATTGCTGCTGCCTTAACCATCGCATACTCACCGCTTACATTGTAAGCGACAATTGGAATATTGAAGTTAAGCGCTATCTCTTTCATAACGTCCATATATCCGAGTGCCGGCTTTGCAATAATCATGTCTGCACCTTCTAATATGTCTTCTTCAACTTCCCTTAACGCTTCTTTTCCATTAGCCGGGTCCATCTGATATGTCTTTCTGTCACCAAATCCCGGTGCTGAATGTGCGGCATCCCTGAACGGTCCGTAATATCCTGATGCAAATTTGGCACTGTATGAACATATAGGAATATTAACCAGTCCTGCCTCATCAAGTGCATTTCTGATTGCCTCAACTCTCTTATCCATCATGTCACTCGGTGCAATTATATCTGCCCCCGCTTTTGCATAAGCAACTGACGCCTTTGCAAGAAGCGGCAGTGTCTCATCATTTAATATAACGCCATCTTTTACAAGTCCGCAGTGTCCATGTGATGTGTACTCACACAGGCACACATCAGCCATGATAACAAGCTCTGGATAAGCATCCTTAATAAGGCGGATTGCCCTGCACACAACACCTTTCTCGTCATATGCCTCACTTCCGACCTCATCTTTATGTACAGGTATTCCAAAAAGCAGAATTCCCTTAATTCCAACCTCTACAGCACGTCCGATTTCTTCAAGAACATGGTCAAGCGAATACTGACATATTCCCGGCATTGATGGTACTTCCTGTATTACATCGTTCTCCTCCGTAACAAATACAGGGTATATAAGCTCGTCCACCCTTACATGATTCTCTCTTACCATATCTCTTAATGTCGCATTCATTCTTAATCTTCTTGTTCTGTCCATGATCATCATCTTCCTTCCAACGTTTCCTATATAATAGCATTGCATATAAACATTGTAAACTGGTATGTTATGTTCTACTATGTATCTTAACCATTCTTGCATACTCACCATCAAGCTTCATAAGCTCCTCGTGAGTTCCTCTCTCCTTGATGCCCTCGTCAGTAAGCATCAGGATTTCCTCCGCATTTTCAATAGTTGTAAGTCTGTGTGCTATTACAAATGTGGTTCTGTTCTCAGCCAGCTTCTCAAGTGATTCCTGTACAATCTGCTCACTCTCATTATCAAGTGCTGATGTCGCCTCATCAAATATAAGAATTGGCGGATTCTTTAAGAATACTCTTGCAATTGACAGTCTCTGCTTCTGACCGCCTGACAATTTGACTCCGCGCTGTCCGATATCTGTGTCGTATCCGTTCTCAAAGCTCATAATAAAATCATGCGCATTTGCAAGCTTTGCCGCTTTAATTACTTCTTCGTCTGTAGCATCAGGCTTTCCATATCTTATATTCTCTTTAATTGTACCCATAAACAGATACACATCCTGCTGTACAACTCCAATATGGTCACGCAGGCTTTTAAGTGTAACATCTTTGATATCTGTTCCATCAATCTTAATCGAACCGCCCGTCACCTCATAAAATCTTGGAATAAGCGAGCAGAGTGTTGTCTTTCCTACTCCCGAAGGACCTGCAAGTGCAACATATTCTCCCGGTCTTACTGACAGATTAACCCCGGAAAGCACCTCGTCCACGCCGTCCTTATATCTGAAGGACACATTTTCAAATGTTATTGCACCCTTCACATCAGTAAGTTCCTTTGCGTCAGGCTTATCAGCTATTTCCGGCTCTACTGAAAGAATCTCTAAGAATCTTTCGTAACCCGAATAACCATTCTGGAACTGCTCTGTGAAATCAATAAGCACCTTAACTGGCTCCGTAAAAATATTTATATACAGTAAAAATGTAACGAAATCCGTAATATTTACCCAGCCCTTTGCAATTCCAATACCGCCTGCCGCGATTACGATTACGTTTATCATTGTTGTAAATGCAGTAAGTCCCGCATTGTACATTCCCATATAATGATAGCTGTTTCTCTTAGATTCAAGGAACAAGTCATTCCCCTTCTTAAATTTCTCACATTCAATATCTTCATTTGCAAATGACTTAACAACCCTTATTCCAGACAGATTGTCCTCTATCTGTGCATTTATCTCACCTATTCTTACCCTGTTTCTCTTAAATGCCCTCTTCATGCGCTTGTTAAGCACATATGCAAATACAAGCATGAACGGAATCAGCACAAATGCAGCAATCGTAAGTCTTAAGTCAATCGAACTTAATATACATAATGCACCAATTATCTTAATCAGTGAAATAGTTATATTCTCAGGTCCATGATGCAAAAGCTCTGTAATATCAAACAAATCCGATGTTATTCTTGACAATAACTGTCCAACCTTCTGGTCATCATAGAATGAATATGAGAGCTTCTGATAATGATTGAATATCTCTGCCCTCATATCGTACTCAATCTTTGCGCCCATTACATGTCCATAATTAGATATATAGTAGTTGCAGCCCCACTGTATCAGTACAAGCACAAAAAGTACTCCAACAATAATCATAATTCTTGAAAGTGCTTCATTGGCACTCATATATGCAACCTTTGATGTAATGAACCTTACAACAAGTGGTATCACAAGTGCCACCGCCGCTGACATCATCGCCAGTATCATATCAAGTATAAATGTGCCTAAATACGGCTTGTAGTATTTAGCCAACTTCTTAAGATTCTCTTTCATAAACTTCTCCTGTTTTCTATATTTCCTCGTTTCGCCGTGCATGTCAGGGCAAGCACACCACTGCTTGCCTGCTGCTTGCACCCCGGCTGTCCGCCGTGCATGTCAGGGCAAGCTTCGCTTCCCCTGACTGTCGGGCTTTCGCCCTATCGTATGCATCATGCATTCCGTGCTTTGTGCCAGCACAGCACTGCTTGCCTGCTGCATACGGCACGGCTCAATGCTAACGCACATTATACCACATCCTTACTTATTGAAAAAGCAAAGAAATGTGAGTTGACCTGCTAATTTTTAATCTTCTGGCTTCACTTTTGACAATTTTTTCAATGTTTAAAAAATATAAACCTACTAAAAGTCGTCAACTTCATCATTTCGTAGGTTCATTAGCTTGTCATTTTGTTGTCCACTATGACCACTCCAGCTAACAAATAAATAAGTCCGGGATGCATTTTATAATAAAAAAACACATCCCGGACATTTATTAACACTTTATTCACTTACAAGCTCTGTATTCTGCGTTTCAATGCTCTTGCCAGCACCGTTAATCGTCAGATATAAAAGCCCTATTCCAATAAATATAAGCAGCAGAACCACAATCATATATACAACACCTATTCCTAGCGACTCTGAACCCATCTGGCTTAAATCCCATCCAAACCAGCCTGTTGGCACATTATAATTAAGAAAGTTGTATGGTGCCGTCATTGTGTCATACCACCTAACCCCAAGTACTGCAAGTATGTATACAAAACCCACATAGCAAAGCGGTGGTATAACCGCGTATATTGCATATATCTTTCTTGCTTTAAATCCTTTATCAAATATAAGAAAATCTGCTATTGCAAATACTGGTCCAATCAAATGTACGCCAAGGCTTCCTGCGTGATTATGAAGATAAGCACCAATAAGACCATCATCTGACGTAGGTCCAAGAATAATCATATACACCAGACATGTCAGTGTAATTGAGAGCGTCATAAGAAACTTGAGCATATATAATCTATTATTCTTATAATCTTTTCCCGTAACAAGCAATATCATGTCCAACACAATAAATACCACCAGCACAATATCAAGTGCCACATTAGAAAGTGTTGTAAAAAATGTGAATGACATAATGCTGTCAATTGTAAACATGAGTCCATACACCGAAGCAATCAGTGATACTGCCTTAAAAATAATACTTGTAATCAATCTTTTCCTGTCTAATATCTTGTTATCCAATTTGTTCCTCCAATTATTTGATTCTCGAATTATAATATATATTAGTTTGATTATCAAGTTATTTATACAAAATATCTATGTATTCAATCAGCCTGTTATACGAATCTTCGTCTGTCTTATATTCTGCTCCATTCCATTCTACCCTGCCTGCAAGCACAATATTATTGGCTATTCCATCTTTATAATAAGTTATTCTATAACTCCAGCCATTAGTACGTGGAAACTTTTTTGCGGTAAGATTCATGTTTTTAACCAGTTCAATAATCTGTGTCCTCTGTTCCTCATCTGGTGTTATCTCTTTACCATTACCTCCGCACATTATTGTCATCTTATCATATCCACTAAGGTCAATATTGACCACCTGTTTTGAAGTACTGATTATTACATATGCACCAATTCCCGCAAATGCTAATAATAAAACAATTCCTGCTATTATTTTAATATTTTTTCTTTTCATACGCCCCTCCTTTTGGACTTTTTCCATGTCACTCTCCGCTTTCCCTTTCTATTTATATATACGAAACACTTTCCAGAATAGTTTGCACATTTACATACATATTTTATATATCAATACTTAATTCCACTCACAAAAAGAAAAAACTCCCGCAGGGACAAGCCCTGCGGGAGCAATCATACACTTTATTCAAGCTGTATATTAAATTACTTGTAAAGTTCAACTAACTTCTGAAGGTGCTCATATCTTTCCTTAGCAACTTCCTCAGACTTAGCGAAGAGTCTCTCAGCTCTTTCTGGGAATGGCTTAACAAGTCTTGTATAACGAGCCTCGTTATTAAGGAATTCCTGATATGATCCATCACCTTCCTTAGATGTAAGTGTGAATGGATTCTTTCCTTCAGCCTTAAGAGCTGGGTTGAATGAGAAGAGATTCCAGTAACCAGCCTTAACAGCCTTCTTCATCTCATCCTGGCAGTGGTTCATACCACCCTTAGCGATACCGTGAAGTTCGCAAGGAGCGTAACCAATGATAAGTGATGGTCCGTTGTAAGCCTCTGCTTCCTTGATTACCTTAAGAGCCTGAGCCATGTTAGCACCAAGAGCAATCTGAGCTACATATACATAACCATACTGCATAGCGATTTCAGAAAGGCTCTTCTTTCCGATTTCCTTACCTGCTGCAGCGAACTGGCAAACCTCACCGATGTTAGAAGCCTTAGAAGCCTGTCCACCTGTGTTAGAATACATCTCTGTATCGAATACCATAACGTTAACGTTCTCACCAGAAGCAAGTACGTGGTCTAATCCGCCGTAACCGATATCATAAGCCCATCCATCACCACCGAAGATCCATACAGACTTCTTAGCAAGGTAATCCTTCTTAGCTAATACCTGTGGAGCTGTTGGACAACCATCTGCAGCTGCCTTCTCTAACTCTGCAATAAGAGCTTCTGTAGCTGGTGTGTTAGCTTTAGTATCATCCTTAGTCTCGATGTACTTAGTTGCTGCTGCCTTGAACTCAGCAGATGCCTTATCAGATGCAGCCATCTCTTCGATCATCTCGATAGCCTGCTCTCTGATGTACTTCTGACCAATATACATACCTAAACCATGCTCAGCATTATCCTCGAATAATGAGTTACACCAAGCTGGACCCTTCTTAGAATCCTTGTTTACTGTATATGGTGAAGTAGCAGCTGGGTTACCCCAGATAGAAGAACAACCTGTAGCATTAGAAATGTACATCTGCTCACCGAATAACTGTGTAATTAATCTAGCATATGATGTCTCTGCGCATCCTGCACATGAACCTGAGAATTCAAGTAATGGCTGGTTGTACTGAGAACCGATTGGAGTTTCAACAAGTGCTGGCTTGATTTCCTTCTTACCAACGTTAGCAACGAGGTAATCAAATACAGGCTGCTCAGCTGACTGAGATTCCTGTGGAACCATCTTAATAGCTTCTCCTGCCTTAGGACATACAGTAACACACTCGCCACATCCCATACAATCTAAAGGAGATACAGACATTGTATACTTCATAGTTGTATCTACAGCATGCTTAGAATCTGCAAGCTTGATGTTTGCTGGAGCTGCTGTAACTTCATCAGCTGAAAGAATAAATGGTCTAATTGTTGCATGTGAACAAACAAATGCACAGCTGTTACACTGAATGCAGGCTGCTGGATCCCACTCAGGAACCATAACGGCTGTTCCTCTCTTCTCGTATGCAGAAGCACCTGTTTCGAACTGACCATCAGCGCAATCCTTGAATGCTGAAACTGGAAGGCTGTCACCATCCATCTTAGAGATTGGCTCAAGAAGATCGTTAACTAACTTAACAACTTCTGGACGTCCTGTCTTAGCTTCCTTAGGAGCATCAGCTTCTGGATTAGCCCAAGAATCTGGAACTTCTACCTTATGTATAGCATCTACACCGGCATCAATAGCCTTGTAGTTCATCTCTACTACAGCATCACCCTTCTTAGAGTAAGACTTCTTAGCAGCTTCCTTCATGAACTTAATAGCATCATCGATAGGCATTACATCAGCTAACTTAAAGAAAGCAGACTGTAAGATTGTGTTAGTTCTCTTACCCATACCGATTTCGATAGCCTTATCAATGGCATTGATTGTGTAAAGCTGAATCTTGTTATCATAAATGTACTTCTTAGCTTCAGCGTTAAGATGATGTCCTAATTCTTCATCTGTCCACTGGCAGTTGATCATGAATACTCCGCCTGGCTTAACATCCTGTACCATCTTCATACCCTGTGTAACATATGCTGGGTTATGACATGCTACGAAGTCAGCCTGATTGATGTAATATGGACTCTTAATTGGGTTATCACCAAATCTTAAGTGAGAAATTGTGATACCACCTGTCTTCTTAGAATCATACTGGAAGTATGCCTGGATGTACTTGTCTGTGTGGTCACCGATAATCTTAGTAGAGTTCTTGTTAGCACCTACTGTACCATCTCCACCGAGACCCCAGAACTTACATTCCTTAGTACCAGCAGCTGAAGTAATTGGAGCTGGCTTAACTTCTGGAAGTGAAAGGTTAGTAACATCATCAACGATACCGATTGTGAATCTGCTCTTAGGAGCATCCTTCTCTAATTCCTTATATACAGCAAAGATAGATGAAGGTGGTGTATCCTTAGAACCAAGACCATATCTGCCACCAACTAATGTGATGTCGTTAAGTCCTGCTTCACGAAGTGTTGTAGCAACATCAAGGAAAAGAGGCTCACCAAGAGAACCTGGCTCCTTTGTTCTGTCAAGTACAGCAATCTTCTTAGCTGTCTTAGGAATAACCTTTAAGATAGCTTCTGATGACCATGGTCTGTAAAGTCTTACCTTAATAAGACCAACCTTTTCACCCTTAGCTGTAAGATAATCAATAACTTCTTCTACTACGTCGTTAACAGAACCCATAGCGATGATTACTCGCTCTGCATCTGGTGCACCATAGTAGTTAAATAATCCATAATTAGTACCGAGCTTCTCGTTAACCTTGTTCATGTACTTCTCAACTACTGCTGGAAGAGCATCATAAACTGAGTTACAAGCCTCTCTGTGCTGGAAGAAGATATCACCATTCTCATGTGAACCACGAGCTGATGGATGATTAGGATTAAGAGCGTGTGCTCTGAATTCTTCAACTGCATCCATTGGGCACATATCCTTAAGATCTTCGTAATCCCACTCTTCAATCTTCTGAATCTCGTGTGATGTACGGAAACCATCAAAGAAGTTAAGGAAAGGTGTCTTTCCTTCAAGTGCTGCACAGTGAGCTACTGGAGAAAGATCCATAACCTCCTGTGGGTTAGTTTCACAAAGCATTGCAAAACCTGTCTGACGACATGCGTATACATCTGAATGATCACCAAAGATGTTCAATGCATGTGATGATACTGTACGGGCAGATACGTCGAATACGCATGGGAGCTGCTCACCAGCTATCTTATACATATTAGGAATCATAAGTAAAAGGCCCTGTGAAGCTGTAAATGTTGTTGTTAATGCACCTACACCTAAAGAACCATGAACTGTACCTGCAGCACCAGCCTCTGATTCCATCTCAACTACCTTAACAGTACTGCCGAAAATGTTCTTTCTTCCGGCTGCTGACCACTGGTCAACATAATCTGCCATCGGGCTTGATGGTGTGATTGGATAGATACCAGCAACTTCTGTATATGCATAAGCTACATGTGCAGCGGCTGTATTACCATCCATAGAATGTTTCTGTCTTGCCATTATAAATATTTCCTCCTTAAGAAAATTTAGGCGGCATAAATGTACCAGCTATAAATAACCAGATATACATTATACGTCCCTACATATTACTTAATATTTTATTATCTTTATCCCCAAAAGTAAAGGCATAAATGTGAGATTTCATGCTTATTTCATTATTAAAATCAATACAATGCCATTAAAAACTGGACTTTTCCAATGTCCAAGCATCGGAAAAGTCCAATTACACGATTTACATATTCTTATTATTACTACATTTTATTACTAAACCATTATATTAATCGTCTTCACCCTGAAGTGCATCATAACCTGATTCACCGGTTCTTACCTTTACTACATCCTCAACATCATATACAAAAATCTTACCATCACCGATATGGCCTGTATAGAGAGCCTTTCTTGTAGCATTGATAACATCCATTACAGGAACTGAAGATATTACCATCTCAACCTGTGTCTTAGGAAGAAGCTGGATATCCATTGGAACACCTCTGTAATATTCAGGAGCACCCTTCTGTGTACCACATCCAAGAACCTGTGTAACTGTCATACCTGTAACTCCGATATCGTTCATGGCCTTCTTGAATCTCTCGAATCTCTCCTGCTTCATAAGAATCTCAACCTTGGTAATCTTCTTGCCATCACCTGCATCAGATGTCTTAACAAGAGCAGGTACAGAAGCTTCCATTGATTCTGAACCGATTACATCAACATCACCATCAACAAAGTCCATACCACCAAATTCGAATCCTGCATAAGCACTTGAAAGGCCATGCTCCATAATATCAAGGCCTCTGATTTCTTCTTCCTTAGAAGCTCTCAGTCCGATTGTAGCCTTAATTACTGTGAACACAATCACCATGCATACAACTGCCCATGCTGCAACTGATACAAATCCTAATAACTGAAGTCCAAGCTGTGTGAATCCACCGCCATAGAAAAGACCTTCGCCCTTAATTGAACCACCTTCTAAAGCAATTGCATATCCTGGAGCTGAGCTTGTCGCAAAAAGACCAACAGCAATTGTACCCCAGATACCATTCATCATATGTACTGCTACAGCACCTACAGGATCATCAACATGAAGCTTGTAGTCAAGAAGCCATACGCCGAATACTACTAAAAGGCCAGAAACAATACCTATCATTGTTGCACCAAATGCATCTGTTACATCACAAGGAGCTGTTATACCAACAAGACCTGCAAGTGAAGCATTTAAACACATTGAAACATCCGGCTTACCATATCTTATCCATGTGAATATCATACATGTTACTGTAGCTACTGCAGGAGCAACTGTTGTTGTAAGGAAAATAGAGCCTAAATCTTCAATTGTTGTTGCTGCTGCACCGTTAAATCCATACCAGCCAAACCACAGAATAAATACACCAAGTGCACCAAGTGGAATATTGTGTCCTGGGAAAGCATTTACCTTTATAACCTTACCATTAGCATCCTTTTCAAACTTACCAATACGAGGTCCAAGAATCTTAGCACCAATAAGAGCTGAAATACCACCAACCATGTGAATACAACAAGAACCTGCAAAATCATGGAAGCCTAACTGTGCAAGCCAGCCGCCGCCCCAGATCCAGTGAGCTTCTATTGGATAGATAAGTGCTGAGATAACTGCTGAGTATACACAATATGATAAGAACTTTGTTCTCTCAGCCATGGCACCTGAAACAATAGTAGCTGTTGTAGCACAGAATACTAAGTTAAATACGAAACTGGAAAAATTAAAATCTTTGTAAGCTGTGAAGATATCAAAACCAGGCTTTCCAATAAAACCAAGTAAATCCTCACCTAATAAGAAACTGAATCCAATAAGAACGAACATTACTGTACCAATACAGAAGTCCATCAGATTCTTCATAATAATGTTACCTGAATTCTTTGCTCTTGTGAATCCTGTTTCTACCATTGCAAAACCTGCCTGCATCCAGAAAACAAGAGCTGCACCTATAAGGAACCACACACCGAATAATTCGGCATCTACTGCTGATAAAATCTCTTGCATAACCATTTCCTCCCTAATCAGAAATTCTTTTTAATTTAATTGCCGGTAACAGAGTTGATCAGGTTCTGTACCTGATTAAACAGAATGCAAAAAAGGCGTGCAGGCAGTTTTCTCAAACTGCTTACACGCCTTTGTGTACATCACTGTTCAATTCATGTTGTTCATTATACTCGCCATTTTCAATAATTATTGAAAAAATCGGACATTTTCATTGACTTTTTAATTTTTTCTTAATAATATTTTAATAAATAAACTTTTAGAGGAGACAATTTATGAAACATATGATACAGCCATTTGGAATTGACATGCATAAAAATGTTCTTACAGACACAAAAGCAGTTAAGCATATGCATTTTTACGAAGCAGATAAAACTAATACCATCCTTAACATCTCATTTATTCCATCATCCACTACAGAATGGATAATATGTTACAACAATAATAATGACATATCTGAATTCATATGTATCGGATGCCAGAACATATTTACAACACTTTCTCTTAAAGAATTTGACCACTATTTCGGGATAAGATTCGACAACACTGGCTGCTACTTTAATAAAGGCTGTGATATTAAGACTTATCCCGTCAACATTACAGACAATATATTCCGTTATGAGCCAGCCCCTCAATCGTATGAGATGCAGCTAATAAAGGATTTTCACAATTCTTCATCCTTTAAAGACAGAATTACACTTTTTAAAGCATTTGTTACAGATTGCAAGACCTTCTGCCCTGTTTCTGAAAATATTGAGAAACTCAACAGACTTATATATTCAGGTACCAGTACTGTTGCAGAATTATCAGCAGAATCAGAATATTCTGTAAGACATATATCAAGGCTTTACAACGAAGTCTATGGTATTGGTGCGAAGGATTTTATCAAAATGTACAGATTCCAGAATGTCCTTGCAGCCATAATTTCTGACCCAGAACGTGATAACAGCTCCTTTATTGAAGGTGCAGGTTATTCGGATCAGGCACATTTCCAAAGAGAATTCAGGACATTTATGGGAATGACTCCTAAGAAGTACATAAAACTTATCAAGAATTTCTGATATACATGCTAAAACAGGTGACAATCTTCACAATCAGACTGCCACCTGCTTTTCTTAATCTCCATCAGTTAATATAAAATCACTCATCACTGTATTACATATATCCATGCCATATTCAGTAAGCCTTAACATATCTGCCTGCTTTACAAGAAGACCTTTATTAATATTCTGCTCTGTCTCTTTAGCATAAACATCATTAATTGAAACTCCAAACCTGTTCTGAAAATCCTTCACATCAACTCCTGCAACCTTTCTTAGTCCAAGAAACATGAATTCTTCCATTGCATCTTCTTTAGTCAGTATTTCAATATTTTCATGAAGTTTTCCTATATCACCGTTAAGCTCTATATACTTCTTGACATCTCTTATGTCGGAATACCGCACATTCTCTGTAAATCCTGCTGCCGAACACCCAAAGCCATAATACTCTCCTCTGTTCCAATACAGAAGATTATGCCTGCATTCGAAACCCGGTCTGCTATAATTGGATATTTCGTATCTTTCATACCCTGCATTTCCAAGAATCTGCTTCGTTATATGGTACATGCGCCTGTCCTCTTCCTCATCAGGAACCGGCGGAAACTTATCAATATTATCAGCCAGATAAGTGCCTTCCTCAAGAATAAGGCTATACGCCGATATATGCTCCGGCTGTAATGCCGTCACCTTGTCAAATGTATTTTCAAGAGTTGCTTCAGTCTGCCCCGGAATAGCCGACATAAGGTCAACATTAATATTATTAAAGCCTGCAGCCCTTGCCAGTCTGAAGCTTTCCTCAAACTGTTCAAATGTGTGTATTCGCCCAAGCATTTTTAATTCATTATTATCAGCAGACTGTAAGCCAAAGCTTAACCTGTTCACTCCTGCAGCTCTGTATTCTGAAAGCCTGCTTTCATTAACTGTTCCCGGATTACATTCCATTGTTATCTCAGCATCATCCAAAACATCAAAACAATTCCTGACAGCAGCTAATATGTCAGCTATACAGCCATCAGGCAGTACAGACGGAGTACCTCCGCCAAAGAATATGGATGTTATCTTATCTTTTACCTGCCCATCTGCTGTATTTCTGATTTCATTAATAAGTGCCTTAGTGTAAGCATATTTTACAGCATCACCAGCCGGAGCAGACAGGAAATCACAATATATACATTTGTGTACACAAAAAGGGATATGTATATATATCCCTTTTTCATATGTTTTATTCATCATCTAACTTTAATACGCTCATAAACGCCTTCTGTGGAATCTCTACATTACCAATCTGGCGCATACGCTTCTTTCCTTCCTTCTGCTTCTCAAGAAGTTTCTTCTTTCTTGAGATATCACCACCGTAACATTTTGCAAGTACATCTTTTCTGAGTGCCTTGACAGTTTCTCTTGCAATTACCTTGCTTCCGATAGCTGCCTGAATAGGAATCTCAAACTGCTGTCTTGGAATCTCTTCCTTGAGCTTCTCACACATTTTACGGCCTCTCTCCTCAGCATTGCCGGCAAATACAATGAATGAAAGTGCATCAACTTCTTCTTTGTTAATAAGAATATCAAGCTTGACAAGCTTAGAACGCTCATACCCCTTCATCTCATAATCAAATGATGCATAACCTCTTGAGCGTGATTTAAGTGCATCAAAGAAATCATATATAATCTCATTAAGAGGAAGGTCATACTTAAGCAGTGCCCTTGTCTGCTCAATATATTCCATTCCATTATATATGCCTCGTCTTTCCTGACAAAGCTTCATAATAGGTCCGACGAATTCTGTTGTAACCATAATCTCAGCACTTACCATAGGCTCTTCCATATAATCAATCTCAGAAGGGTCCGGCATATTAGACGGATTAGTAAGGTCAATTACATCTCCGTTCGTCTTGTGAACCTTATATATAACGCCCGGTGCGGTTGTTACAAGGTCAAGATTATATTCTCTCTCAAGTCGTTCCTGTATAATCTCTAAGTGAAGAAGTCCTAAGAATCCACATCTGAAGCCAAATCCAAGTGCAATAGATGTCTCTGGCTCAAACTGCAGGGCTGCATCATTAAGCTGCAGCTTTTCAAGTGCATCTCGTAAATCCTGATACTTGGCGCCATCTGCCGGATATAATCCGCAGTAAACCATAGGATTAACCTTCTTGTAACCAGGAAGTGGCTGCTCACACGGTCTGTCATTATCAGTAACTGTATCACCAACTCTTGTATCTCTTACATTCTTGATACTTGCTGTAATATAACCAACCATTCCAGCTGTAAGCTCATCGCATGGAATAAAACGGCCTGCACCGAAATATCCAACCTCAACGACCTCTTCTACAGCTCCGGTTGCCATCATTCTTATCTTAGTACCCTTCTTGACAGTACCTTCTTTAATTCTTACAAATATGATAACACCCTTATATGCATCATATAACGAATCAAATATAAGCGCTGAAAGTGGTGAGGAAGCATCTCCTGATGGTGCCGGAATCTTAGTTACAATCTGTTCAAGAACCTCTTCAATATTAATTCCGTTCTTGGCTGATATAAGCGGTGCATCCTGTGCCTCTATTCCTATAACATCCTCAATCTCTTCAATAACTCTTTCAGGTTCTGCACTTGGAAGGTCAATCTTATTAATTACAGGAAATACATCAAGATCATGGTCTAATGCAAGATATACATTAGCAAGTGTCTGTGCTTCAATTCCCTGTGCTGCATCTACTACAAGTATAGCACCATCACAGGCTGCAAGTGCTCTTGATACCTCATAATTAAAGTCGACATGTCCCGGAGTATCAATAAGATTGAATATATATTCCTGTCCATCTGATGCCTTATATACAGTTCTTACTGTCTGTGCTTTAATTGTAATTCCTCTTTCTCTCTCAAGATCCATGTTATCAAGAATCTGCTCCTGCATCTCTCTTGATGTGAGAAGTCCGGTTTTTTCAATTATTCTGTCAGCCAGTGTTGACTTGCCATGATCAATATGTGCAATAATACAAAAATTTCTTATGTTCTTCTGATTAATTCCTGCCATTAATATAACCCCGCTTGTTTTAAATAATCTTTTATGCCATCTGCTATGGCTTGTGCTGTCTTAGTTTTATCAGTTGTTACTTTCTTTAAATCTGATACATTAGTTATAAAACCCATGTCTATTACTGTGCTTGTACATTTGCTATGAGCGTTAATATAATAATTATCCTTTGCATCTCCAACTGTACCGGTTTTCACTCCACGATTCTTAATTCCAGTACTTTTTTCCATGCTCTTAAGAATAATCCTTGAAAGCTCTGCTGCCTCAACAGGCTTTGTCGTGTGAATATAACTCTCCGCACCGGAAACTGATGTATCTGCATTATATGAATTCATTCTAAGTGACACACATATATATACTTTTGACGAATTACATATCTTTACACGTTCTTCGTCTGTAACATCCCTATCTGATGTTCTTGTCATGACAACCTCAATCCCATCGGATTCAAGCTTTGACTTAATATCAAGAGCCATTTCAAGATTTATATCCTTTTCCTTCCTGCCTGATGACGACACTCCCGTATCCTTTCCACCTTTTGATGGATCAAGACAGACTACAGCCTTTGAAGACGCCCCTTTAGATTCAACATTCTTATTATCATTAAGATATCCACTTGTTCTGGTTTCGCTCTCGGTTTCTTTGCCAATAACGTTTCCCTCACTTACAGTATCCTTAAAAAAATCATTATACACCATTAAAGTGATAACCAGCAAGCAGACAAGCGTAGCCAGTCCGAATAATTTATCTATTCTAAATGTTTTACGATGTTTCATTATAGTACCCCATTAATATTTCTTGTACTATTGTCCATAAGGAAGGGGTAAATGTCAACAACTTTTAACCATTTCTTTTCTTAACTGACGCATTATTTTCTTTTCAAGCCTCGAAATATATGATTGTGAAATTCCTAACATATCAGCAACCTCTTTCTGTGTCTTTTCTTCTCCATCCTCTGAACTCAAACCAAATCTCAAATCAACTATTATTCTTTCACGCTCCGGAAGCTGGTTTATAGCCTTTTTAAGCATTTTGCACTCAACCTCTGTTTCAATATCCCTATATATAATATCCTCATCCGTTCCAATAATGTCTGACAACAGAAGTTCATTACCATCCCAGTCAACATTAAGCGGTTCATCAATTGACACTTCTGCTTTTATCTTACTGTTTCTTCTAAGATACATAAGAATTTCGTTTTCTATACACCTTGATGCATATGTTGCAAGCTTGATATTTTTATCTTTATCATATGAATTAATTGCTTTGATAAGCCCTATTGTTCCAATTGATATCAAATCCTCTACACCAACCCCTGTATTGTCAAATTTCTTCGCAATATAAACAACAAGCCTTAAATTATGTTCTATCAGGGTGTGCTTTGCTTCAGCATCAGAAGCTGTCCCCAGTGCTTCTATTGCGTTCTGTTCCTCACTTGCCCCAAGTGGTGCCGGCAATATATCTGTCCCACCTATATAATGTACGTCACCCTGCTTTAATAAACAAAAATTCTTTATAGAAGGCATTACCTTAAACTGAAAATGATCCGCCATCGCAACCTTTACTACCATATTTCTATCCATCCTTTTATTTTCTTCAAACTTCCGATTCTTCTACATAATCATGTCCTTCCCCAAAAGGGCATGATAATCCCCATTCTTATTAATCTGCCTAAGAGACATACCTATAGCCGCATGCTCCCTTTTCACAACATTTTCTCCCTCGTATATATGTATATAATCTGCTGTTATGATTTCCATCATCCCACCTGAATTTCCCACACTGTTATATGGAATCAGATGATATCCAAGCTTTTGTAAGTTATCTATGTCACTGAGAATATCGTTGAAATACGTTCTTTCAACCACTGTAACAGGTCTTTTCCCAACATAATCAATAAGGCTGTTGCCTGTATCAATTATTGCGTCCATTTCAAATTCCCGTTCCGCTACGCCAATCACAATGTGTCTTTTCAAACCATCTGTTATCCTGATAGTTTTAAGTGTCTTAAGCACAATGACAACAACTATAACCGTCACAGTAAGAAAGATTACAAGCTCACTGTCAGACAGAATTACATTTCCAATAAAATACCCTGCAAATGTGTACTTTAACCAATGCATTATCCCACCTGCAAAAAGTGCAATAAGAATCATTCCTGCACCTGCTTTCAACAGATTCCTCATATAAAGCTTTAATTGTTTTGATGTTTTCTGCTTAAAGTCTTTAGTACCGGAAAGCATTATCATAGCCATGATTAATGTTACCGGAACATATGTAATAAACTTTTCAAGCAGTGCAAATCTTAGTGGAATACACACACATATGACAGCCCATACAGCTCCTAAAGTGGCAGAAATAATCATTCTGGATATTCTGGCAGAAAATTTAAATATCCAGTCTGTTATAAGCAGCACGCACAGGTTTGCCACAAGGTTTATTCCAAACAGAACATCTGCATATATAACCGTTTCGTACATCACCTCCTTGTTTTGAATCCGTTTCTTTGTTACAAGTGGAATTATATACGACATATCATGCAAAATTTGTCAAAACAACAGAGTGGGCACAAAAAAACACCGCCAGCAAACTGACGGTGTTAAATATACTTATATTAAATTATTACTTCTTATTCTTCTGTAAAAATGTTGGAATTGTGATTCCTCTGTCCTTAACCTGTGGTGTAACAGGTGATGGCTGCTTAAGTCCTGGAAGCGGAGCATCATTTGATGCCGAAGATGTTCTTGCTGCTGGCTGTGAATATGTATACTGTGGCTTAACATTAACAGTTGGTCTTGTTGCCTGTGCCATACCTGCAAATCCTGCCATAGCCTTATTAACATTACCGTCCTCAAGACCTGTTGCGATAACAGTAATTGTAGCCTGATCTGTAACGCTCTCATCATACATAGCACCAAAGATAATGTTAGCATTATCTCCTGCAAGTTCCTGAACATAGCTTGCAGCTTCATTAGCTTCGATAAGACTGATATCACCTGAGATATTGATGATAACATGAGATGCACCCTCAATAGTTGTCTCAAGAAGTGGGCTTGTAACAGCCTGCTTAACTGCTTCGATAGCCTTGTCATCGCCTGTAGCTGTACCGATACCGATATGTGCAACACCCTTGTCCACCATAACAGTCTTAACATCAGCAAAGTCAAGGTTAATAAGACCTGGTACATTGATAAGGTCTGTAATTCCCTGAACAGCCTGCTGTAACACTTCATCAGCCTTCTTTAATGCCTCTGGCATAGTTGTTCTTCTGTCTACTATCTCTAAAAGCTTGTCATTAGGAATAACAATAAGTGTATCTACGTTCTCCTTAAGCTTCTCAATTCCTGATTCAGCATTAGCCATTCTTGTTCTTGCTTCAAACTTGAAAGGCTTAGTAACAACACCTACTGTAAGAATTCCCATATCCTTAGAAATCTTAGCTACTACAGGAGCTGCACCTGTACCGGTTCCGCCACCCATACCACATGTAACGAATACCATATCAGCACCTTTAATTGCCTGTGTAAGTTCTTCAACATTCTCCTCTGCTGCCTTCTCACCAATCTCAGGCTGTGCGCCTGCTCCAAGTCCCTTAGTGAGCTTCTCACCTATCTGGATAGCAGTTGGAGCCTTACATAAAGTGAGTGCCTGACTATCAGTATTAATACCAATAAATTCAACTCCTCCGATATTCTCATCTATCATTCTGTTAACCGCGTTATTTCCCGCTCCACCTACACCAACAACTATAATCTTTGCTGATGACTCCTGGTCATTAGTCATTATCTCTAACAAGGTTGTTGCCTCCTTTAATATCTAAAAATTGCACTACATAATATATTATAATTTTTCGTCTAAAATATCAACCGTTTTTTTACTTTTCACGTTTAAAAATTATAGAACTTTCATCGCCATTATAATCATCAAGATACAGTGTTCCTTTAAGTGTTCCGAATCTGGATGATAACTGCTTTAATTCAAAAAGCCTGTCTGTAAAATCCTTGCCGCTTCCAAGGCTTACCTTAACATCGCCCATATAAAGCGTAATATTATAAGAGGCATCAAAATACACTTTGTCCACATCAATATCATACTTATCAAAGCTCTGTATAAGATCAAGAATTGTATTGTATATATCTGCATTTCCCACATCAAGCTTCGTATTGATTACTATTGAATCAAACTTAAGTCCGTCAATCTGCGGAACATTTTCATATAAATCCGTTGAGCTTTCTACTACAATTCCATCTTTATCAAAATACATATTACAGCCCATGTACCTGACATAACCTACTATTGCCTTTTCATATACTGTTACATAAAGCCTGTCCGGCCAGTCCGTCTCAACATCATATTTCTGGATAAATGGTATTTTGGTGTCTTTTTGTCCAAAAATCCTGAAATATAGCAGATTAACATAATCACCACCAAATATATATTTTTTAAGTTCTTCATCCGAATAATGAGTTGAACCCACAAATTCTATTGTATCAGCCTCAAACACCTTATATGTAACACCAAAAAGCATTCCGGCAACAGCTGCAATAACTGCAAATATAATAAGGGCTTTCTTTCTTTTTCTGCCCCGTCTTTTTTTCTGGTTTACACTGTTACTATTCCTACTACCCATTATCTTTCCAACTTAATCTGACTGCTTATATTAAATACAACCCCAAGTTCAAGCAGCAAAAATACTGCCGCCGTACCTCCATAACTTATGAATGGAAGTGATACTCCCGTATTAGGTATTGTATTAGTTACAACTGCTATATTAAGAATTACCTGTATGGCAATATGTGCAAATACTCCTGTTGCAAGCATTGAACCAAACAAATCAGGTGCATTCTGTGCTATATGGTTAATTCTCCATAACATTACAATAAACAGGGCAATCAGGCAGAATGCTCCAAAAAGTCCCAGCTCCTCACATATAACAGAGAATATCATATCATTCTGTGATTCCGGGATATATCCAAGCTTCTGAAGACTCTTGCCAAGACCTTTGCCAAAAAGACCTCCTGAGCCTATGGCATATAACGCCTGAACTGTCTGGTATCCCTTATCATCAATATATTTCTCAGGATTAAGCCATACAAGTATACGGTTTAATCTGAATTTTCCAGTCATATTTCCCGACACTGCCATCTTCTTTATCCATGAGTAAAATGCGCCAAAAGCCACCGCTGCCAGCCCCGTCAGTGCAACATATATTTTATATCCCGGATATGCCACAAATGTCATAACAACTGAGATAAGTGCTACAATAAGTGCGCTGCTCATATTAGAAGACAGCACATAAACAAGCAGTGCCGGTGCAAAACCGGATATTATACATATCACTATAACAGTCCTGAATTTCTTTATGTTCTGCCCTGCTTTCACTATAAGAAGTGCAGTCATGGCAATCGTTCCAATCTTTACAAGCTCCGCAGGCTGAAATTGTCCCAAACCCGGAATCTTTATCCATCTGGTAGCTCCATTTCTTGTAATTCCAAGAGGAGTCTTTAAAAGGAACATGCAAAGAAGTCCGGCTATGTATATTACAACTGCAAGCTTCTTAAGATAATGATAATCCAGAATCTTAGTTTCAACTATCATTAAAACAAAGCCTATTATAGTAAATATAAGCTGTTTTCTGAAATAAAACTCCGGATCACCCTCTTCAATCTGCGCTGTATAAGAGCTTGTGCTGTAAATCATTGTAAGCCCAAAGCCAACTATGAATACAAGCACAAAAAGAAGAGTGTAATCAAAGTAAAATCCATATTGTTTTCTATTTTTCCTGTTTCTGTTATTTCTTCTATTTCTATTATTCCCCGGCATAAAGCACCGCCTTTTTACAGATTATTGACAAGATCCTTGAATATTCTTCCTCTCTGTTCGTAATTATCGAACATTCCCCAGCTTGCACATGCAGGAGATAAAAGAACCGCATCTCCACTCACCGCATTTTTAGCACATATATCTACTACCTGTTCCATTGAATCAGCATATTCGATATTATCAAAGCCATATTTCTTACATGTATCAGCAATCTTGGCACTTGTCTGTCCTATAAGCACAAGAAGCTTAACCTTATCCTTAAATGCCTTTACATAAAGGTCGAATTCTGAGCCTTTATCATAACCTCCGCCGATAAGAATTGTAGGTTTAACCATAGCTTCAATAGCCTTAACTGCTGCCTCTGGGTTAGTTCCCTTGGAATCATTATAGTAATCAACACCATTCTTAGTTGCAACATATTCAATTCTGTGTTCAACAGCCTTAAATTTCTTAACCTGTTCTATTATAATATCATCAGGAATTCCGGCAGCCTTAGTCATTGCAATTGCTGCACATACATTTTCATAGTTATGCTTTCCTAAAAGATTCATGTCATGAACATTCAACATGTCATAATCATTAGTTCCATCTGTATACTTAATCATCTCACCATCTACATATGCTCCGACTGATGGCTTTCTTTCACTTGAAAACCACACGACATCAGCCTTACACTCAGGTGCAAAGTCTGTAAGATACTTATCCTCAAGATTAAGCACACATGTATCTGCCTTAGTCTGGTTCTCACTTATTCTTTCCTTGGTCCATGCATAGCATTCCATTGTATGGTGTCTGTTAAGATGGTCAGGTGTAATATTAAGAATTGCAGATACAATCGGATGGAATTCATGTACTGTCTCTAACTGGAAGCTGCTTATCTCAGCAACTGTATATGAGTCCTCACTTGTCTTTAACACTTCACCTGTATATGAATTGCCTATATTACCAACGACAAATGTTTTCTCATTATATGCAGCAATTATCTGTCCAACAAGTGCTGTAGTTGTTGTCTTTCCGTTAGTTCCTGTAATTGCAATAACCTTACCCTTATCATAATTATATGCAAGCTCAATCTCGCCCCATACAGGGATACCGGCATTCTTAAATGTAAGCACTATCGGACTGTCAATAGGAACACCCGGACTTATTACAAGCAGATCAATCTTCGGAAGAAGTGACTCATCAAATGCTCCGATGATAATCTCTGCATTGTTATCTCCTAACTTCTCCTGCACCTTCTGTCTATCAAGCTTTTCATTGCCATCATACAGTATGCAGTCAGCACCAACTTTATTCAAAAGGTCTACGGCTCCAATACCACTTATACCTGTTCCCACGACCATTACTGTCTTATTCTTTAAATCCATCGTCGTTTACTTCCTTTCATACAAAATGTATACAAAAATATATTACTATCAATCATCGTTTTTTTCAAGTTGAACTGACCTTTCTATACCAATATACGGCAATATATTTTCATACAGTGTCTTAACAACAGGAGCAGCAATTGTTCCACCATAATATACACCTGTTGGTTCATCAATTAAGCACATCGCTATAACCTGTGGATTATCAGCCGGAGCAAATCCTATGAATGATGAAATATATTTTCCTGAACCTCTTGGCAGCTTCTGTGATGTTGCCGTTTTTCCTCCTATCGAATAGCCGTCAATATATGCTTTCGTTCCTCCGCCTTCTGACACTACACCCTCAAGAATCTTTTTCATCGTTTCACTCGTTTGGGATGATATTGCCTCATCCTGTGTTGAATATGCAAATTCATTTACCACCGAACCATCTGATGAACCTGTGTATAAGCCAAAATGTGGTGTAACAAGTCTTCCACCATTTACAATCGCCGAAACAGCCCTTAACATCTGAACGGGTGTTATCTGGAAAGACTGTCCGAATGACATTGTGGCAAGCTCAACCGCACCTACATTTTCCTGCTTATGAATAATCGTTCCTGCCTCTCCTGACAGATCTATTCCTGTCTTTGCAAGAAGTCCAAGCTTACCCATGTACAGATACATATTATCAGTACCGACTCTTCTGCCCCATTCAACAAATGCCGGATTACACGAATTATACACTGTATGTGTAAAATCCTGTGTTCCATGTCCTGTTGTTTTGTGACATCTTATTCTTCTGTCAGAAACAACCGTTGCACCTGAACATGTGAAAGAATCATTTAAACCCACCACGCCTGTCTCAAGTGCTGCTGTTGCAGTAACTGTCTTAAATATTGAGCCCGGTTCATATGTATCATTTATGCAGAAATTCCGCCACATATTATTAAGAAGATCAATCTTATCCTTCTTCACCTCTTCCTCATCAGGCTCATAATTAAGCTCATACGGAGAATTAAGATTGTATTCCGGAACATTTGCCATAGCAAGTATCTCGCCATTATCAGGACGCATCACAATAATACTTACCTGTTTTGCCTCTTTCTTCACCATAGTCTCCCATGCAAGCTGGGTTGCATATTTCTGTATATTAACATCAAGCGTTGTATACAGATCCTGTCCGTCAACTGGCAGAATACGATCTTCCCGGCTGCCCTTTATCTCAATCCCCCCTGCATCTGACAGTGTAAGAATCTGACCGTTAGTACCTGACAGATATGTGTCATATTTAGCTTCCAGTCCAAGTATTCCCTGATTATCAGCACCAGTAAAGCCAAGCACTTTTGAAGCCAGTTCATTATACGGATATACCCGCTTATAATCCTCGTCAATCTTAACACCCGGCAGGTCATATTCCCTTATTGCATCTCCGATATCCTTTGCCACATTTGTCTTAATATATTCCATAGAGGATACTTTCTTTACTTTCTTAGTCACTTCCTCTACGTCCATATCAAGTTCACCTGCAAGCACTTTTATAACCTTATCTTCATCCTCTATCTGACTATGTATTACAGAAACTGTACATACCACTTCATTAGCTGCAAGTATTTCGCCATTTCTGTCAAGAATCCTTCCTCTCTTTGCCTTAATTCTCCTCTCCCTCTGATGAAGCTCATCAGCCTTTTGCATATAATACTCTGACTTTACCGTCATAATAACGCCAAGCCTTACACATTCAAGAATGCAAACCATAAGGATTGCAGCTATCATTAACACAAGTTTTTTTCTATGACTGGTACTAAGCCAGCCAAATGTGCCATTATCCTTCATTGACAAATAACCCCGCTTTAGTCTTCTACATTTTATGAGAAGCAAAGCAGGGTTATTCTACTTATTATTACATAATTTTAGTTACTGCCTGTTGTAGCCGGTTCCGAAACAGGGACATCTGAAACTCCTGATTCCTCCGGTGCATTTCCCGGATCAACATATGGCTCGTCTGTATCCTTATACACATTCATATAAGGCAGCAGCTCCGTCATAATGTCTTTTGCAAGTATAAGTGCATCTGATGTACTTCCCGATGTTCCAGTCGTTCCATCCGGTTCATCAAGAACAATGTATATTGCAAATTTAGGATCATCTGCCGGAGCATGCCCTATAAATGAGATAACCCACTTAAGGTCAGCTCTTGGGATTTTCTGTGCAGTACCAGTCTTTCCCGCAATAGAATACCCCTCTATATACGCCTTATGTGCTGTTCCTAATTCTACTGTATTTTCCAGATATTTTCTAAGATACTTTGATGTTGAAGCCGTAACAGTCTGTCTTACAAGAACCGGTGAATTTTCTTTAACAACTTCTCCATTCGCTGATTCTATTCTCTTAACAATATGTGGCTGATAATACTTGCCATCATTAATAAGAGAACTGTACGCTGACAGCATCTGTACCATATTAACATTAACATTCTGTCCAAATGAATTAGTTGCAGCATCTATTGTAGTTATCTTATTCTCATCATACATAATACCTGTAGCTTCACCAGGAAGGTCTACACCAGTCTTTGCACCAAATCCAAACATTTTCTCATACTGTGCAAATCTGACATTGCCAAGTTTTATTGCAATATTAATCATGTAAGGATTACATGAATTTTCCAATGCCTGCGACAATGTAAGCACACCATGGCTTCCTATTGTTGAATATGAGTGGCACTTAATCATATCAGGACCAACATACTCATATCCCTTACATTCATAAGTATCTCCATCATGCACAACGCCTTCTTCAAGACCTGCTGCAATAGTAAATGGCTTATAAGTTGAACCCGGCTCATATGACTCTGATACACAATAGTTAGTCCATAACTGATACAACGCATTGGTTACATCTGTATCCGACATTGACGCAAGCTGCTCTTCAGAATATACATTTGCAAGATTTCTGGGATTATTAAGGTCAAACTGTGGATAGCTTGCCATTCCAAGAATCTCACCATTCTTAGGATTCATAACAACAATTGCTGTATTCTTAGATGGTTTTTCCTGATTATATGCAACCATATATTTCTCTATTATAGACTGCACATTATAATCAATTGTTGTAATAATGTTATTACCGTTAACTGCTGCCTTTGTCGTTTCTACTGCATTGAGATCTTCATCAACATAGCTGTATGAAACTCCGTCTGTTCCTGAAAGCTCATCGTCATACTGGCTTTCAAGACCAAGCTCACCACCATTGACATTGGATGCAAAACCTATAGCATCGCATGCAAGAGTACTGAACGGATATTTTCTCACATAGCTTTCCTCAAACCATACACCATATATATTGCTGTTCTTCTGTGCCTTAAGCTCATTAAATTCAGCTATCTCATCTGATGTCAGTTCCTTAAGCAGCTTCTGATACTGGCTTGAAGGATTATCGTTAATTATTTTTTTAATATTATCTTTATCAAGACCAAAACATTTTACTAATGCATCTATTGTATTATTAAGATATTTTCCGTCCTCTGATGTCACACTCTTTACATCAAGTATCAGATTGTACACCTTCTCACTATATGCCAGAACTGTTCCGTCACTTGCAGTAATATTACCACGCATATAAGGAATTGTAGTTGATGTATATGTCTGATGATTAAGCACCGCCTGGGAATATTCCTCCCCATGTGTATAGTTAATCATAAATATCCTTACACCAAGTACAAGTAATAATACAAATACTATTATAAATGTAACATTAATTCTTCTGTGTGTCCTCTTAAGCATTGCGCGTTTCCTGCGCATTATTTTCTTTCTTCTTGCTTCACTGGTATTGTCCATAAATTTATCAATCCTTTATATCGCACTGCCACACATTTTAGTTATTTTGAGATATCCTTATACTGCTTTACATATTCACTTTCCTTTGAATCATAACCGATTACCTGGCTTCTGCTTGGATATACCATACCAAGTTCATTGACAGCTGTATCATATATTGCGTTATAATCAATGCCTGCATTAATCTCTGATTCATGGCTGTTATTCTCTGCCTTAAGTGAGTTAAGCTGATTCTGAAGCTCAACTACAGCAGTACTGTTAGTCTTAATATCTGACTGGAGATTAAGATACTGGTAGCATATTGCAAATACTGCTGTTGCACAGATAGCAAGCACTGTAGTATATACAAGGTTAACCCTGTTATTTCTTCTTATCTCTCTTCTTCTTTGTCTTCTCTCCTGCTCCTGCTCCTCAATTCTTCTTTCATGCTCATAAGTATGTATTTCTGGAACAGACTGCAGCTTTCTTACTGCACTTCCATACTGATATTCAGTTGTCCTGTGATTTACAACATTTCTTCTCTTCTCCAAAACTTTCCCCTCCATAAATGTTTTATATTCTTTCAAACACCCTCAGTTTAGAGCTTTTAGACCGCTGATTCTCGTTCAGTTCTTCATCTCCGGGAACTATAGGTTTTCTTGTTATAACCTTTCCTTTTGATTTCTTTCCGCATACACATACTGGGAAATCCGGTGGACATGTACATGGATTCTCATTGTTTCTAAATCTTGCCTTAACTATTCTGTCCTCTAGTGAATGGAATGTTATGATACATAAACGTCCCTGTGGATTAAGTCTGTCTATCATCATATCAATTGAATTCTCTAAGACATCTAATTCCCTGTTAAGTTCAATTCTTATAGCCTGGTATGTTCTCTTGGATGGATGACCTCCTGTCGCCCTCACCTTTGCCGGAATAGAAGCCTTTATAATCTCATTTAGTTCAAATGTTGTTTCTATCGGCTTTTCTTTTCTTGCCGCAACTATGTGTTTAGCAATATTCTTGGCAAATCTGTCCTCTCCATAATCCCTTATGATTCTAAAAAGCTCCATCTCACTATATGTATTAACAAGATCCTTTGCTGTCATCTCCTGTCTCTGATCCATTCTCATATCAAGAGCAGTATCTACATTATAAGTAAATCCTCTGCTTGCTGTATCTAACTGATACGATGAAACTCCTATGTCAAGAAGTATCCCATCTACTTTATCAATTCCAAGTTCATCAAGAACCTTGTCCATATTGCAATAATTATTTCTTACTATTGTTACCCGTTCTTCGAATTCTTTAAGTCTTTCTGTCGCTGCCGCAATTGCGTCCGCGTCCTGATCTATACCTATAAGTCTGCCACCACCTGTAAGTCTTTTCGCTATCTGATATGAATGTCCTGCACCGCCAAGTGTTCCATCTACATAGATTCCATCAGGTTTAATATTCAGATTGTCAATTGTTTCTTCCAAAAGAACTGATTTGTGTTTAAATTCCATAATAAACCTCATGTCTGCATATTATATAGAAAATCCAAGACTCTCCATATTCGCTGCTACTTCATCCATATCATCATCATAGGTACTGATACTCTGCAGCCAGCGGTCTTTGCTCCAGATTTCAATTCTGCTTGCAACGCCCACTAAAACCACATCTTTTTCCAAGCCTGCAAACTCGCGTAATACTGATGGAAGAAGTATTCTGCCCTGCTTATCCACTTCTACGCTTGCTGCACCTGCAAGAAAGAATCTTGTAAACTGTCTTGCATTCTTATTGGTAAGTGGTAATGTCTGTAACTTTTCTTCAAATTTCTGCCATTCATCATTCGGGTAAACAAACAGGCAGTTATCAAGACCTTTGGTAACCACGAATTCATCTCCCAGAACCTCACGGAATTTAGCCGGTACGATTAGTCTGCCTTTAGCATCTATTGTATGGTTGTATTCGCCCATCAACATAACTATCGCACCCCACTTTCTACCATTAAGCTCCACTTTCCACCACTTTAGTGTCAATTTTATACTTAAAGTGTTTAAAAAACAAGCCCTTTTTTTAGTTTATTTAATGTCAGAAGGCAGTTAATAACAGTCTTTTTCTCCATTTTATGTTTTGATTGCTTATATAGTGTTTTATCATCATTTTCAGCACAATATATGGATATATTCTTATACTTTTATATAAATTATTTTAATAGGTAAATTATATGTTGTTTTTAAAGAAAAATTTTTGTATAATATGATTTTGTACTGGATTCTTTTTTACATTTTAAGAACTCTGGAACGAATAATCATAAGAATAATTAATGAGGAGATTCTATTATGAAGCTTGGTATCGTGGGACTGCCTAATGTCGGCAAAAGTACCCTTTTTAATTCACTTACTAAGGCAGGAGCAGAGTCAGCTAACTATCCTTTCTGTACAATTGACCCTAATGTCGGTGTTGTTGCAGTTCCGGATGACAGACTTGACAAGCTTGCCGCTTTATATAATTCAGCAAAGATAACACCTGCTGTTATTGAATTCGTAGATATTGCAGGTCTTGTTAAAGGCGCATCTAAGGGTGAAGGTCTTGGAAACCAGTTCCTTGCCAACATCCGTGAGGTTGATGCTATCGTTCATGTTGTAAGATGTTTTGAGGATTCTAACATCGTTCATGTTGATGGCTCTATTGATCCTATAAGAGATATTGAAACCATTAACCTTGAGCTTATATTCTCTGATATTGAAGTATTAGACAGACGTCTGTCAAAGCAGAAGCGTGCTTCATACAATAACAAGGATATTGCTAAAGAATGTGACCTTCTTGAAAGACTTAAGGCTTTCCTTGAAGAAGGTAATTTAGCTAAGAATTTTGAATGTCAGGACGAAGATGAAGAAGCATTTTTAAAGGAATACAACCTTCTTACAGCTAAGCCTGTAATCTTTGCAGCTAATGTGTCAGAAGATGACCTTGCCAATGATGGTGCTGAAAATGAATATGTTGAAAGAGTAAGAGAATATTCTAAGAAGGATAACTGTGAAGTATTCGTTATCTGTGCACAGATTGAACAGGAAATCTCAGAATTAGATGATGATGAGAAGAAGATGTTTCTTGAAGACCTTGGCATAAGTTCATCAGGTCTTGATAAACTTATTGCAGCAAGCTACCGTATTCTTGGTCTTATCAGTTACTTAACAGCAGGCGAGACAGAAACCAGAGCATGGACAATCACTAAGGGAACTAAAGCTCCACAGGCTGCCGGAAAGATTCACAGTGATTTCGAAAGAGGCTTCATTAAAGCAGAAGTTGTTTACTATCAGGATTTACTTGACTGTGGTTCATATAACGGAGCCAAAGAGAAAGGTCTTGTAAGAATGGAAGGTAAAGAATATGTCGTTAAAGATGGCGATGTAATCCTTTTCAGATTCAATGTATAATATTAATGGGCGTGTGGTTTTACCACGCGCCCATTATTTCTTTAAACTTCTTAACATTATCAGCTACATCCCCAGAAAAGATTGCTGAACCTGCTACTATTACATTAGCACCTGCCTCAAGAACTGATGCAAGATTTCCGGCATTCACGCCACCATCAATCTCAATATCTGTATCAAGTCCTTTAGCATCTAATAAACTTCTTATTTCTTTTACTTTATCAAGTGATTCCGGTATAAACTTCTGTCCCCCGAATCCCGGATTAACGCTCATTACAAGAACCATATCTACCTTATCAAGATAAGGCTCAATTGCTGATACCGGTGTCGGAGGATTAAGTGTTATAGCTGCTTTTACACCACATTCCTTAATCTTTTCTAATGTAGCAACAACATCCTTACACGCTTCAACATGTACTGTAATTATATCAGCGCCTGCCTTAACAAAGTCTTCTATATATCTTATAGGCTCTTCAATCATAAGATGTACATCAAAAACCTTGTCAGTCGCACTTCTTGCTGACTTAATAACCGGCATTCCGAATGAAATACTCTTTACAAAAAGTCCATCCATAACATCTACATGAACATATTCAGCTCCTGCCTTATCAATTGTTTCAAGCTCTTCTCCTAATTTCTTGAAGTCTGCCGATAATATTGATGGTGACAAAATTTTTTTCAAATCACTCATAATTAACAACCTTTCTGTTTGCAAGTACATTTAGTACTTCTTCTTGTTCTTTATTTCTTCAAATATATCTGTATATGACTTATATCTGTCATAATTGATAATCCCATTTTCAACTGCCTGTTTTACCGCACATCCCGGTTCGCTTACATGCATACATCCATTAAATCTGCACTTTCCTTCGAATGGTACAAACTCTTCAAAGTAAAATCTTAAATCTTCTTTCTCAACATCCGGAAGATTAAGTGATGTAAATCCCGGTGTATCACATATATATGTTTCCTTGCATACATTGTATATCTCGGAATGTCTTGTAGTATGCCTTCCTCGGCCTATCCTGCTTACTTCTCCTGTCTGGCTGACTTCTCCCTGCTCCTCCATGTCTGGTATAAGCAGATTGGTAAGTGTTGACTTTCCAACTCCTGATGGACCTGCAAGCACTGTAGTCTTTCCTTTCAGCACTTCCATTACCCTGTCAATGCCAATATTATTCTTTGCACTTATGAATATGCACTCACAGCCACAGCCTTCGTATTTCTTCTTTAATTCATTCTTATATTCATCATCCGCCAGTTCTTCCTTATTAAAGCATACAACGGTAGGAACATCCTGATAATTCATCATAAGAATGAATTTATCAAGCAGATTAAAATTAGGTTCTGGCGTCTTTACTGCAAATATAACCATTGCCTGGTCAATATTAGCAGAAGCCGGTCTTATAAGTTCGTTCTTTCTTGGAAGGATATCCACCACATTTCCTTTGAAATTATCCTTATCAATAACTTCTATCTCCACATTATCACCAACCAGTGGTTTAATGTGTCGGTTTCTGAATATCCCTTTTGCCTTACATTCATAAATACCGCTGGTTTCTACATGTATATAGTAGAAACCAGCGATACCCTTAATTATCTTTCCCTGCATATAAATAATTATACCTGATTAATTCTGTGCTGCATCTGACTTAGCACCAACTGTAATTGTAATCGTAGTTCCCTCATTCACTGTACTTCCAGAGCTCTTATCACACGCTGTTACCAGACCAACTTTATCCTCTGATACAGTTGTATCATTCTTAGTTGTATAATTAAGGCCATTATCTTTTATCCATTTAATAGCTTCCTGTTCAGTCTTGCCAACCAAGTTAATCATTGTTACTGTTTTCTTTACTTCTTCCTGCTTATGACTTACCGTAATTGTAACTGTTGTTCCCTCTGGAACAGAAGTACCTTCTGAGTAATCACTTGAAACTACATATCCATATGTTCCGCTAGATGTTGTATAAGAAACATTAGCCTTAAGTCCGTTATTTTCAAGCCACTGTCTTGCTTCTGACTCATTCTTTCCTACAAGATTAGCCATTGTAACATTCTTAATCTGCTTTCCACGGCTTACTGTAATTGTAACTGTTGTTCCCTGTGCCACACTTCCTGATGGAGAAGCCTTAATTACTTTGCCTTCATCAACAGTGCTGCTGTAATCATAATCAACCGAAACCTTAAATCCTGCTGATTCCAGTTTTTCTCTTGCATCAGATTCTGATTCCCCTGTAACAGATGGAACTGTTGTATTAACAACTTCTTCCCCACCACTTATAGTAAGAATAATCTGTGTATTCTTTGCCACCTTGGCACCTACCTTAGTTCCCTGTGAAATTACAGTATCCTTAGCCACTGTCTTAGAGCTCTGTACAACCTGCTTATAGCCAAGTCCGACATCATTAAGTGCTTTAACAGCTTCATCCTTAGTCATGCCCTCAACCTTAGGAACTGTAACTGTATCCTTGGCATTTGCTGTTGATACAGTCTCTTCTGTAGTTGATACAGTTTCTGTATTTTCATTCTTATGTGACTTAGTGCTTCCAACAAGCTTAACAATAACAAATATTGTAACAATAAGTATAATAACAGCTATTCCTATTCCAATTATTTTCATAATTAAATCCAGCTTGTCATTATCCTCATCATCAATATCTACATCCTCATCGTCTTCCTGTAATTCATTATCTGAATCTTCATTTTCATCATCTTCCAGAAAAATATCATCATCTGATAATGCATCATCATTCTCACCAGCATTAACTTCTTCTGTATCAGATGAAGCTGTAGCTGCCACTCCTGCTGCTGCATAAGCCGGAGCCATCTTAACAAAATCTTCATTTGGCATTACAAGAGCTTTTTTAAGATCTGTTATAAGTTCTGCTGCTGTCTGATATCTTCTGTCAGGTTTCTTCTGTGTACATTTAATAACAATTCTGTCTATACTTAATGGTATATCCGCTGCAACCGTAGATGGTGCAGGTATCTCATCCTGAATATGCTGTACTGCTACTGCAACTGTAGAGTCACCATCAAACGGTACTGTACCTGTCAGCATCTCAAATATTGTTATACCAAGAGAGTATATATCACTTCTCGCATCAGAATATCCACCTCTTGCCTGCTCAGGTGAAATATAATGAACCGAACCCATTGTTGATGACGAATTAATTGTACTTGATGAAGCAACCTTGGCAATTCCAAAGTCCGTTACCTTGACCTTGCCTTCCTTAGATATAATAATATTCTGTGGCTTAATATCCCTGTGTACAATATTATGCTTATGTGCTGCATCAAGTCCGTTAGCAACCTGAATTGCAATGCTAACAGCTTCCTTAAAAGGTATTTTGCCACGCTTTTCTATGTATTTCTTAAGAGTTATGCCCTCTACAAGCTCCATTACAATGTAATATACTCCGTTCTCATCACCGACATCATATACATTAACTACATTAGGATGTGTAAATCCTGCTACAGACTGTGCCTCTGCCCTGAACTTAGATACAAATGTCTTGTCTTCACTAAACTCAGACTTCATTACCTTAATAGCAACATATCTGTTGAGTTTATGGCACTTTGCTTTGTAAACATCTGACATTCCGCCTGTGCCAATCTGCTCGATTATCTCGTATCTGTCAGCTAAAAACATTCCTTTTCTTAACATAACCTATCCCTTTCACTTACAGTTCTACAATTATAACTGAAATATTATCCTTACCGCCATTCTCATTCGCTCTGTCAATAAGCATTCTCGCTGCATCTTCTATATCGGCATTGTTCCTTACAATGCTTAATATCTCTGCATCTTCAAGCATATTAGTAAGACCATCAGAACACATAAGAACCTTACTGTTTTCTTTAAGATCAATTGAAAACATCTCTGGTTCGACTTGTTCCTCTACTCCGATTGCCCTTGTTATGACATTCTTTCTGGCATGTGTTCTTGCCTCGCTTTTACTTAACTGTCCTGCAAGAACCATCTCTTCAACAAGTGAATGATCTCTTGTTATCTGAGTTATGTCATTGTCATCTATTACATATAATCTGCTGTCTCCTACATTAGCAACTCTTAATACATTATCAAATATGGTTGCGATAACAAGCGTTGTTCCCATACCATAGTAATCCTCTGATTCAGATGCCTTCTGTAAAAGCAGACCATTAACCATCTTAACCGAATCATTAATAATGGATATCGCATCTTTTCCCTGTGACTGTTCAATAAGAGTTTTAATAGTTTCAACTGTAAAACGTGAAGCTATATCACCAGCTTTATGACCGCCCATTCCATCTGCTACAATAAACAGATTAGGCAAGCATCCAACCCTGTCAACAGATGTATATATATAATCCTGATTAACGGCACGCGTCTTGCCTATATCAGTAATCGCCGTTGCTTTCATCAACATCCTCCATATACTTATTCCTTAACTGTCCACAGGCACCATCAATATCTCTGCCCATTTCCCTTCTAATTGTAACATTTAGTTCTGATGCCTGATATTATCACACCTACAAATCAAATGCGTCTTGTAATGCGTCTTTCTCACACATAACTACATCGATTCAGAACATATTATATATTACAATCGCACTCAACATTTTATCACAACAAAATAAAAAGGACAAGATTTATACCCTGTCCTTCCCGTGTAATTTATTCTTCTTTATATAATATGCCTGTGTATTCCCATAATAATTTAGGACTTATATAAAAGTCATACTGCGTAGATTCTTTTTCCTGGTTCCATTTTGAATCTACGATTTTCTTTTTAAAAGCAACCCCTATTGGTAATATACCTCGTATGATTCCCTGTCGAATAAATTGTTGGTCTTTACCCATCAGTCTTGCTACTTCTTTTACAGGGACATTCTTACCAGAGAATTCTGGGTATTCGTGTATGTCTTGTTCCATTTTGAATTCACCTCCGTTCTGGAAGTAATATTAATGAATTCCTATGTAACCTATGTACGGAGTTTTAACCTAGGTAAAAATAAGAGGGCATGTTGTATGCACGCCCCCCTGATCATCTACTGTTCAGTTGTATTATTATCCTTGTTGTACTTACTTGATGATACACCAAGCATTGTTCCCATCATTGCATCAAACGCACCCGCAATTGTAAGCACTGCATCTGTATACGGGATGTGACAAGTAGCACCAACAATACCATAAAAAGTAATAAGTGCTGGCAAACCAATCATTGCAATCCACTTAAGTGTGTCATAAGTTTTATTACTCATCTTCTTCATGATTTTTCCTCCTTACATTTGAGATGAAGTTCTTCTATCTCTTTATACATTTTTGTAGCCATACCGTTCCCTCCAAGATTGTGATAAGCATCATACATTTCGCAAAAGTTTGAATACACATCAGACGGAATCTCTCCTATCTCCATAAATTTGTCATGATACTCTATCAACTGTGCTCTTAAAAGCAGCATAGTTCCTTTGCTGTTAGCGTCCCTATCTTTTTTCTGACGCTGTAATAACCATACAATATATCCCATTAATGTCGGCATTGCTGTCGATAAGATAATTATGTATGTCTGAAACAAAACATTCTTCATTTATCATCCCTCTTTAATTTTCCATAATATCTTCAAGCATAAAATCCAATGCAGATATCTCTGCTGGGCTAAGAGCATCGTATCTTGAGTCCTCAAGCTTATCAAGTTCTTTAATATTAGCTTTGCAAATATCGATACTGGTTACGGTTCGATAATACTCAGCAATTTCTTTATTAAGACTTGGTAATGCTGCTTCGTTAATAACATAGCACTTATTCTTATCAATAATTGGAGTTCCGTCAGGATTCTTTTCAGCATAAGCCTCTGCCAACTTTATACGATTATCATCAATTAAGTTTGCTTCTTTTTCTAATACTGAAAGATTCTTCGAAATTGCGTATGACAACTTTATTGGAAGCTTTTTTGAAGATATGACTACAAAAACCTTATACTTATCTCTTATTTCGCCTAATGTCAAATTCATTTTGAATTCCTCCTTATGCCTGCTGTATGTAGCTCATTACTGTAGCTTCGAATTCTGCTATATCTTTATCGCATGATTCTTTATTCTTCAAATAAGTATCCTTGTCCTGAATAGTCTTATTCACTGAATAACTGATGCTGCCTGAGTTAATTGTTGCTGTGAGATAAACAACATCTGTTCTCATCTTTGTTTCTGCTCCAGCTACAGCCTTTTCGATGTAGCTTGTTCCTGATAATGTAATATCGCTTCTTGTTTCTAACATAATATTAATCTCCTTTTCTTTTTAAGTTACTGCCAAGCCAAATAAGCCTTGAACAGTGTATGTGAGTGTTTTGTTTCCTGTTTTTGTTGAACCTGCTAGTAGCAGCACTTTCTGATTTTTAGCATTCCTGAACCAGTATACAAATGTTGCACCAGCATCTAATTCTACTGAGTTTGAACTTTCGCCATATCGATGAGCATTTGCTGTGACACATGCTCCATTGACATAGATGGCACAATTAGTGGTTCCATAATCATCCGTGGTATCAGTCCATAATCCAGCATTAAGTATAAATAATCCTGTACCATTTATCGTCCATGCATAATTAAACGCTTGAGTATCATTTGCCGATGTAGTTGCACGCTGATTTAACTTGTTATATCCAACCGAAATAGCTAATTTTCGACATCCTAATTCTCCGCCACTAGTTACATAAAACGGATAGGTATTCCATCTTCTAAACGATATGATTAAATCATCTTCAGAAGAGCCTTTAAAATTTCCTAGATTCATAAGACTGAGTGATGATCCTTGTTCTCCTGACATTGAATACAATCCATCAGATTGAATTTGCCATCCACCTACAGTTCCACCCGTAGCAACAATTTTCTTACATGTCATGCTACCATCTTTAGTAATGGTAAGATTTGTACTACTTACGCTGAATCTATTACCAGTAAGATTCAATCCACCTTTTGCCGTGATGTTGATAGTATCTGCAATGGCTTCTATCATAGACTTTAGGCGTCCAGTTTCATCTTCTTTTACGCATAATTTAAGGGTGGCGTTGGTATTGGATTCCAAATCGGCTATTTTTTCTTCTGTTTTAGTTATCTTAGAATTGACCGTACTTAAAATTCCTGCTGGGGTTGATCCAACACTATATGATGTACTTGTAGTGTTGTCCGTGTATGTTATTATAGTTCTTGTCCATAAATATGATGCGGCCGCTGTTGTCGTTGGAGGCGTACTAGACCATGTACCAGTAGGGGCTGTTGTACCAGATGCTCCTGCCTGATATGTTACACTTGTAGACTTGATGCCCTTTCCAGTGTTACCAGTATTACCATACACTCCAATAACTCTTTTGGCTGTATCAACAACCGAATTATTTGTATAGGTAATAGTCTCATAATTCCATAAATACCGATTCGTAACGGTCATTGTTGGAACCGTGTTTGACCATGATGTAGGCGTTGATGTATTCGATGCCGAAACTGCGTAATGTTCTACAATACTTTTTATGCCGTTGCCAGTGGCTCCTGCTGCACCAGCTGCACCCTGAGGTCCTTGCGGTCCTGTTGCACCGGTTGCTCCTTTATCACCGTAACTTCCTATTATACAAGGAGCCGTTGTACTAGCAGTCGTACCGTCAGTATACTTAACAATTTCATAATTCCAGAGATATTTTTTACTTGATGATACTGATTGAACAGTGGTTGTCCAACCCGTTGTTGACGCATTTACTCCAGAATTAGCATTTGTAGCCAGATAATAATTAATAACAGAACCAATACTTTTTCCATTTTGACCGTTTGTGCCATTGGTACCATTAATTCCATTTGTACCATTTCTACTAACAGAATATAAAGTGCTAGTTGTGTTATCAGTATAAGTTATAATGGTTCGTGTCCATAAGTATTGACCAGCTGAAACACCTGGCACTGTCGAATTCCAAGTTCCAGTAGGTGCAGTTGTGCCATTGTTACTAGCTTGATACGTTACAGCTGTAGATTTAACACCTTTGCCAGCCGCTCCAGTATCTCCTTTGTCACCTTTAGCGCCAGTTTCACCTTTGATCTTAGTCCAAGAATATTTTTTAGGGTCTGTACTATCAGCCTCCACAAAATCAGTATATTGTCCGATGTATAATTTTCCTGTTGCATTACTAACATCAAACCCTGTCCTACCATCTGAACTGTTTGCATATGCTATATGTAAATAAGATGTCTTACCATTTGTACCATTCGTGCCAGGTATACCTTGGTCACCTTTGGCACCTTCAAGCCTTTGCCAAATATATTTTTTAGGGTCTGTACTATCAGTTTCAATATCATCTGTGTATGTTCCAATATAAGTTGATGGCGTTTCAGTTATCTGACTTGATGATGTTGGATTTGCTACTGAGCTATACTTAATATGAAAATAAGAGTTTCTGCCATTATTCCCCTGAGGTCCTTGTATACCTTGGTCACCTTTTTCACCTTGGATTCCTTGCAGCCCTCTTGGACCTTGGTCGCCTTTCTCCCCCTGAGGTCCTTGCGGTCCTGTTGCACCAGTTTTACCTTTGTCACCTTTAGCACCCATAGAGCTTATACCGTATGACGTGCTTATTGTATCGTCGGAATATGTGAACACTGTTCTTGTCCATAAATATTTTCCAACAGGTACTGATGGAATGTTTGGACTCCAAGTGCCAGTAGGAGCTTTTGTATTGCTATCCCCTATCTGATAAGTTACAGTTGTGTTTTTAATCGACTTAATATTATTGACTTTATTATTAACATCATCAATCGCGTCTTTAACACTGGTTCCCGAACTAAACTCCATACTCTCGGCAGATATTGCGAGTTTGAAGCTACCGTCCATATCCTTATAATATTTAATATAATGATTACTGTCGCCAACAGCCATTTGACCGTCTTTTCCAAGATATATACCACGAACTCCGCTAGTCGCTGATTCTTTTCCTATAGAATATATGGCATTGTCATCTATTTTGAATCCAGCAATGGTTGCATCAAAAGCTACCAAATCTTTAACATCTATTTTAGATGCTGTTACTGATTTGGCTCTGATTACTTGTCCGTTAATACTGTTATAATCAGTCTGTTCAGTCTCAGTGGTAATGCCATCGGTATTTAACTTGTAATACAGTCCATCCTCACCTTTTATAACAAGTTTTTCAGCAACAATCGTATTGCCCTCAATTAAATCACCTTTGATTGTAACGCCAATTAACTCTCCAGTGATTGTCTGGTCACCAACTACTACATTCTTAATAAGACCTGACTGTGCATAAAAATACTGCATTGCAGCCGTACCAATATTAGTAAAATTAATATTGGCGTATTTCAAATCTGCATCTTCAGAATTAAGTTTCTTGGTATTCAGTTCGTCTATGTCAGCTTTATGAGCATCAAGTTTTTCTGTTGTTGTATTCTTGAAGTTCGAAAAGTCACCGTTTAATGTACCAACAGTACCGGCTAACGCATCAAAAACTTTAGTCTTTGTATACTCCGACTCGACAACCGTAGCATCGATTTTATCGCTCTTTATTGTTTTAATTTCTGCTTCAGCTGCTGTGACTTTTTCCTCAACTTCAAGCTGTTTGGTTTTTATTTCCTTAAATTCGCCTTCAGATGCAGCTAATTTCTGCTTAATTGTAGCGTTATCTGATTCAAGGGTATTGATTCTGCCTACCTGAGCATCAAGTTCATCGGTACCAACTTTATTAGAGAGTACGGTGTTGAATTCTCCAATCTTCTCGCTGTTGGTTTTAACAGCATCAGTTCTAGCAGCTGGTGAACTAAGATTACCGGTAACAACTGCTTTATGATTCCTGATCGTCACTGTTACTCTATCACCATCTTCGGCGTCTGTAACAGTTTCAAACGGAGTTGCAATATTTGAGCCATCCAACACTACTGCCTTTGTGCCATCTGAATAAACTTTAACAGTACCGTACACAGTATTGTCTGTGTTCTCCTTGGGATTGTCTGCATTAACCATTTTGGCAAATTGGTCTTTAAGATTTTCGCTTAATGGCATTACAACGCTCACCTCCATAAGTTTTTAGTATATTTGGCAGTCTCTTCAACTGGACAACCAGATTCACAAGTTATTGATTGCGATATAACTTTTGCTTTTACATCAGTCAATCCAGCAGCTTTGTAATTCAGTCTTACACAATCGCCTAAACGAGTCTGGCAATAACCATGTGTATATGTAATTGTATATTCTACTGTAGATAGTGACTTTAAAAGCTTCTCGGCATATTCATCAACTTGTGCATTTGTTGGGATACCTGCTAAGTTCAAATCAGTAACTCTATGTATAATTTCTCTTCCTCTATTAACCGTAGAAGTAGGGCTATTTACATCATCATTTACTACTCGTGAATAATAGTAATCATTATTATTTGAGTACACTATTTCGACAACATTAGGTATTCCATATATATCATGCTCCATTGTTATACTTGGTAACAATATCGAACTATTATCATCGTTATATGTTGTCACTGGCTGCAATGACTCTAATTCTTGGGTTGGAGGAAATATAATTCTCCCCATCTCATCCAATCCAAGTTCATAATCAGCATTTGCGGCCAAATCTTTACAATATGTAAGCCAAGTATCACTGGTGTTTGCGACAAAATCTGAATATAATACTTTATCAGACTTTGACGGCACCACTGGAGCCCTGCAATTATCCCTAGCCAGTCTGTATACTTCGTCCATAGTATTTGATTTCTTTGGTGTGAAATATCCAAGAGCTGGAGGGTTTTCGTTCAGCTCTATTAAAGGTGTATAAGCGTCTAATGTGACACTTTTTACCTTTCCATCAAACGAAGAAGAAGGGGTCTGGACAAGAAATGTTCCTAAAGGCTCTTTATAAGTAACTCCATTTTGAATTGCTATAAGATATGCCCTTATATAACACTCTCCTACCAGACCCATAATTTTAATTGATGCTGAACCCAACGTATCAGACTTTGAATCACGTTTAATTGTTGAACCAGGTTTGACCGTATCAAGTTTCTGTTTGTCTTTCCAAGTCCCTGGATCGACAACGTAATACTCAAAGGTCTGTTCCATCGACTCATGCCAATCAATCATTACTTTTCTCCTTCTACTCTTGTAATTGTTAATGATACTGGTATAGTTAATTCAGTATGCTTTATATCATAACTTACTGTTACACTAGCCCAATATCCGCTTCCTGATGGTTCTCTAACATATACATCTCCCATCCATGTTGAGAGTCTTCTTATTGCATATAAAGTATCTTTATCATTCCTTGGTATCTCTACACTCCATGTTGACGTACTTCCTAACTGTGTTCCATAGTAAGATACTGGGTGCTTTCGACCAGCATATTCAACAAGAGATTTATCTGGAGCATTACTGTCACTAACATCAAGATTGTACTTTAGTAACAACAAAGAACCAGTCCATGGTGTTTGTTCCTGTGCGTCAACTGTAGCATTTTCAAGATTTCTCCATTTTTCATCCCATTGAATCACCGCAAAACGGCATCCTATTGGATATCCAGGAGCATCATAGTAACTAATAGTTCCCGTAGATTTTTCTGTTGCTACAATCCTATATCTTGCATAATCCAGACCTGGATGAGGGTCAGTAATATATGTATTTTTGTTATTTTCAATGTTTGAGATTATTTCAGTGAATGAACCATCGAATTCACGACGAAATACTGATATTATAACCTTATCTGTTTCTTTATTATTCATGTCAAGACAATAAGGTCTTAGATAAGCTGTGAAATTTTTCTTATTCACACTTATTGAGATATTAGGTTTGTACTTTATAGCATCCCATGCAACATTAAATGATAATGTTTTTTTTACAGACAAACCAGAATTCATTGATGCAACACATGTAATGGTGTAATGCATACCGTTTTTTATAGCTATGTTATATGCTGATATCTCAGCTTTCAAACTTGTAAATATATCGAAGTACTGTGAATATACATCATCTCCAGAATTGACAATCTTATCTTCTCCAACAGCATCAACTGTGGTATAAGATTCTTCGGCTGTTATAGTGAGATGATAGCCTATTGGAGACTGAGTTTTTGGTCCTGTAACTGCTGAAATATAAAACGGAAATGCTGATATTGTTTCTACGGAAACACCTGATGCATTAGTGAGTCCAAGTTCTAATGTAGGTTGAGCATAAATATTTACCTGCCTCTGTACTGACCATGGACCATATTCATTTGTTGCTCCAGCCGTCTTAACTCGCCATTTTAATACTGTTCCTTCTGTATACTGAGAAGTATTTATAGAGAAAGAACTCGTTTTATCTTTTTCTTCCTCATCTGTACTATTCTTTTGAGTATAAGTTTTAACAGTTCCATTAACATCAATCTCTACCTGAGCAAATGTTTGACTTGAATTATCTTTTGCATTGTGTACCCAATATAAATTCAATGGTTCACCTACGATAGCTGTAGCTGTAGATGACCATGTTGTAGGAGCTGCTGGAGCAGAGCCTATTGTTAATGAAACAATATCACTCCACTCTGAATCTCCTTTACTATTCGTAGCAGCAACTCTGAAAAACCATTCTTTACCAGTGTCAAGTCCTATAACATGCGCTCTGTTAGTCGTTACCGATAACGAACTGGTTTGCGATGACGTATCAAAGTAATCACGGTTCGTAACATATTCAATTTTATACCCCGTCGCTGTGGAAGATTTGTCAAAATCTAATACAACTGATGTTTTACTATCAGCCGAAGCAACGACATTAGTAACTGGCGCAGGTATAGTTAATAGCTCACTTGTAAATTCTGAATACTCTCCATATATCTTAGATGAGTAATAAAGATTGATGGCTCTACATCTAACTCGGTATTTTCCGCCAGCTATGACATTTGTAGACATAGAAGCCATACATAACTTTACATCAACGATTGTGCTATTAACTTTAACTAAATCGTTGTATACTTCGAATTCTATCTGGTCCGTTCTTGGATCTGATATGTTTTCTATAGACGCTGTTAACTTTAATTTTTCAATTTCAGTTGTAGGCGTCGTTGGCGTTTCAGGAGGGTCCCCAGCCAATGAAAACTCTTCTTCATTTGCCTCACCTGCCCAATAGGATGTCTCATTATCGTTAACTGTATAAGTCTTTGATACTGGGGTAACCTTGACTTTGATTCTAAGTGCATTGCTAGGTGGTGACGAGTATACCGAATGAGTGGATGTTGGCGAATCAGATGTGCCTTCAAACCATATGTCGTCTCCAGTATCATAATACCATTGCACATCATAATTCTCTAATGTGTCAGTTATAGTTTCAGTAGATTCACCACTTCCACCACTCAAATCGTTAACATTAATCGGGCTTTGTATGTCATGGCCTCCACCCTGATTTTCACCAAGTACGGCTCTGTCTCCAGATACTTGAATAACCATCCATGTCTCGCTAAAACACCAATCAGCTATTTCTACTCCATTATACCAAGTTGCGCCATCATTAATTGTGACCCAGTCACCTTCATTGACTCCACCACCAGTAGACTGTGATATGGAACTGTCAAAATCCCATGTAGCATAATATGTGCTACTGCCAGTCTGTCGTTTTATAGTCAAACCTGATACACTAGCCATATCATGACCTCCTATCTATTCTAGCTGCTCTTATTAATTCCTGTACAGCATCGGATACTGCACTTCCATCATCATATGTTATTCCACCAACGTTGTATGTTGGTTTAGAAAGACCATTTAAACTCTTATCGAGTTTGTTAATGGCTGAAATAACTTCGTCATTATTTCCATTTTGACGATTGCGGTTCATCATTGTAGCAACGGTATTAAAGCCTCCAGAAATACCTATAGTACCTCCTGTAGGCATCATAGCTGCTATCGCTCCAACACCTGTCTGAACATCCGACAAATCCACGACAGGTCTTATAGTTGGTTGCATATTCATATCACCATTTATAAGTTCTGATATCTTGGATATGGCGTTGCTAACACCGTCAATGACCGTATTAGCCATATCGGAAGATGACACATTAACTAATCCAAGATTATTATTAATACCCTTAGCAAATCCAGCAGGAACATAACTAGCTAATTTTTCCATAACCCTAGATGGCGAATTGATATCCAATTCTCTTTTAGCTGCATCATATGCTGCCTTAGCCATTATTCTAGCAGATGCTTCTACTCTGAACGTATTGACGTTTATACCAGAGACAAAGCCACTAACCAGATATGCTCCGCTGCTATTAATGCTCTGATAGTATGAATTAATTGTTTCTATGGCTCTTTGTAAACTTGAGTCAACCGCTGCTAAAAAGCTTTCTTCTTTTGATGAATAGCCTTCGACCAACGAAGTTAAGAATTTCTTTCCAAGGGCATTGAATTCTGAAGAATATCCATCAAGTACATTCTTTATCGAACTCATATTAACTTTTGAAAATTCTTTAACAGCCTCATCGAAGGTTGCTATTCCAGATATATCAAAGTTATTTAAACTCTGTACAAAGTCTCGTAATTGTTTTGCAGCACTGATTGATGTGGTTACCGATGTTAAGTTTACAGACGCTATCTTCTCAGCATATGCCTGAATTGTCGTACCAATATCTGCTGTTTTACCAAACTTAGTTATCCCATTTTCATTTATTGATAATGAACTGTTTATTACACCGAGCAATGCTCTTGAAAATGTTAGAGACTTTTCGACACCTGTAGCATCAACATTTGTGACCTTATCGGAATATTTAACGATTGCTTCACCAAACTGAACTAACTGTTTAGAGAATGCACTCATGTCTTTATCGCCTGTAAACCACTGTACTACACCACCTGATGGGGCTATATTCTTTTGCATATCTGCAATTATTGCACCGGCATTTGCGGCTGCTGTTACTGCTCCTTCATCTATCTTTCCAGCCACTTTACTAGAAAAATTAACAATAGCATTTCCGAACTGAGTTAGCTGTGTTGAGAATTTACCCATATCTTTTTCACCGGTAAACCATTCTACAACGCCCCCAGATGGTGTAATGTCTTTCTGCATTTCAGCCATAATCTTTCCGGCATTTGCAGCGGCTGTTATGGCTTCTTCATTCACTCCAACCGATACAGTGTCGGAGAAACGAACTATTGCTCTACCAAACTGAACTAATTGTGTTGAGAATTTACCCATATCATGCTCACCGGTAAACCACTGCACTACGCCACCTGTTTTAGTGACACTCTTCTCCATCTCAGCCATTATCTTTCCAGCGTTTGCTGCGGAATTAACTGCATCAATATCAATCTTTCCAGCCACCACATCAGAAAATTCTACCATTGCTTCGCCAAAAGGCTTTAACTGTTCGGCAAAATCTGATAATGATGTTCCTCCAGTCAACCAAGAGCTTATTCCATCTATTAAATCAGCGGCAGTAAGCATCAGTAATGTTTCTGATAATGCCTTAACACCTTCCATCATCTCACCAGTGAGCGATTTAGCACCATCTATAAATGGCTGAGCACTTACTATAAATGCTGAAAGCTCTTTTCCTAACTGAGAAAATGAATTCTTACCTTTCATAAATGTAGCCATGCCGGATATAAAATCAGCTGCTGTTAGTAATAATATAGCAGCTGTTAATGAACCAATATTCGCTATCATTGACACAGCATCTATACCGGTAATACCATCGAAAAATGGCTGAGCATTTTCCATAAATAATGCAAGGTTAGTTCCAATTTCAGGTAGTCCTGAAGAAACACCTGCGCCGAATCCGCCAATAATACTACCAATGAAATTTCCAAGAGCATATCCAATATTTGCTAAGAACTCTCCTCCGGAATTAACTATATCTGATACTCCTGGTATCTTACTAAGACCGCCGAGAATTGCTAATGTGGCTGTAAATATTCCTATGAATGCAGCTAATCCAGCAGCGCCAGTTATAGCCGCACTGACTGGGACTTTACTTACTAAGTACATCACTCCAGCCATAACTGCCATTAATATCGCTAATTCTGCTGTCGCGACCATAGTTTTCTCTACCGGCAAACATGATATAGCAATGAGTAATCCACCAAGAAGCCCTATAACAACTGCCATAGCAATCAAAGACCCCATTGCTCCTTGTACTTTTGAAGCACAGAACTCAACCAATGCAAATAATCCGACTAGTACGCTCATACATGCTGTAGCCACTATTATCTTCTCCGGTTTGAGTATAGATAATATTGCCACTGCGGCAGCCATAACACCTATTGCAATTGCAGCACTCATTAAAGTTTTAGATGCATTCTCATCTACTTTACCAGCAATCGCTGCCACAGCTATTAATCCCTCTATTAATATTGTGAATGCTGCTACAGCCGCTAATCCCTGAACTATTTTGTCAACCGGCAATAACCCAAGAACTAAACACACACCAGCCATAACTGCAAAGCACAGCGATACAGCCAATAGCATTTTACCGATTCCTTTTATCTGTTTATCAGATGCTTTATGAGTTAATGCGACCAATCCAGCAATTAATACTGCAACTCCAGCCAAGATTAATGCACCTTTTCCAATTTCAGCATAATCTACCGATTTAAGCATCTTGAGCATAACAGCCATTAATAACATAGAGGCACTTATCTTAAGCATTAAGTTTCCAACCTGAGATATGTCTTTCCCATTTTTCTTTCCAAGATGTGATAGAGCAACTAACGCCACAACAAGACCAATTGCAGCTCCAACTATTAATGCTCCTTTTATCATTTCTGCTGGTTCAATGGACTTAAGCATCTTGAGCATAACAGCCATTAATAACATAGAGGCACTTATCTTAAGCATTAAGTTTCCAACCTGAGATATGTCTTTGTCTGTTGCTATATAGGTTAATGCCACTAAACCGATTATGGTTGCAAGTAAAGCTGCCATGATAGTATTAAAACCATCAAGACCCTGAGCATACTTCTCTGGTTTCATATTTCCAAGAATAGCTATGCCAGCTACCATAAGAAGTATTGCTGTAGCAATCTTCTTCATAGCTTTTCCAGCCTGCTGTATACTCTTACTATTATTGTCAGACACAAGTAAACTCATAGATACTATTAAAAGCATCATAACACCCATAAGAGCAACAAGACCCAACAATCCTTGCATATACGCATCAGGATTTAAACTTCCCATGATCTTAACAGTTGCTGCCATTAATGCTAGAGCCACACCAATACTTATGAGTGTAGTTTTTAACCCACTTAACTTAAGTGTCTTGCTATTGCCATCTAATTCGACAGCAGAATCTGTCAGCTTACTAATTGCAACTGCCAATCCAACAAGTATTACAGCCAATACACCTATTGCACCAACTGTAGACCATAACTTTTTAGTGTCTATCTTTGACATTATAAATACTGCCGCAGATAATGCTAAAAGTGCCAATGCAAGATTACGAACACCTTCTGTTTTCTTCTCAAATGCAGATGCTTTAAGATTCTTGCCTATCGCTTTAGCTGTCTTTTTGACTGACTTATCAAGTGTCTCTATAAATTCACCAACACTAGCCATTGGAGCTGTTATATTCTTAAATGTGTCAACAAGGTTCTTTGTGATGGCTAGCATTCCAACGCCAGCACCAACTGATATAACCTTAGTTAATGCTTCGCCGACCTTAATCTCTTTAAACTTGGTAATTATCTTTGTACCGATGTCTTTTATTGCATCCCATACTGTAGATGCAGTGTTTTCTATACCTTTAACCAATCCAGCAACTACAAATTCACCATCAGCCTCCATCTCTTTAGATGGGGAAGCAATTCTAAGCACTTTCTCAAATGCTGATAGTAGTTTTAAACCTATATCTTTCAGCATATCTGGAATAATGGTTAATCCTGACGATAAGCCTTTCTTAAGACCTTCAACGACAAATCCGCCAGCTTCTTTTAGGTCAATATCTTTTATAATATCAACAAATTTCTGAATTCTTGGCGATTCTTTAAGTAAATCTATAAGTTTCTTTATTCCGTCGATTACAACTTTTAAACCTTCTCCTACTTTCTTGAAAGATTTCTCGATGTAATCATTATTTTTCAACCAATTACGAAGATTAACAAGTGCTTCACCTATGTAACCTGTAAATTCAATGATGTCTATATCAAATGCACTAAGGATTCCTTTCAATGCTTTAAATGCAACTGTAAGACCGGAACTTAAAACCATTCGCACAATATCAATTACTGCAAACAATCCTTTGAAAGTCTGCTCTACATCATATGCATGTGTGCTACTGAATTCTTTCATCTTTTCAGTAAGTGCATTAAATCCATCGATAACACCATAAATCTTAGCAACGGATGGCGCTGGGAATATCTCAGAAAATGCATCCTTTATGGCTGTAAATGTAATTATGAGAGTTTCTCCAATATTACCAAGTCCATCCCATAATAAAGTTCTACCATCCTTCGCACTCATATCGCTAATGAGTTCTTCTATAGATTTGCCAGTTTTCTCAGACTGTTTTTCCAAATCTCTATACATAGAAATCTCATCATCGGTCAAACCAGCATGTCTTAGCTGTTCATCTGAAAGCTTCGCCAATTGCTTAGATTCATTTTGAATTTCTTCAGTAGAGTCCCCTAATGAATCTGCAAACTTAGCTTCCGATTCCTGCACATCTTCTACTGTAAGTTCGTATTCATAACCTTTATTAACTAAATCCTGTATAACTTGATGATTATATCCGGCTTCATCAAGCAATTCATATCGTCCTGTATCGGAATTCTTATAATCGCCTCTCCATACATCAGTTACTACTTTCTGATAATATTCAAGACTATTTGCTAAATTATTTATCTGTTTAACAGTTTTTCCAACGTCAGAATTCTCTAGTTTATTAAGCATATTAGTAAAAGGATTAAAAGACATAACTCCCTCTACTAATTTATTTCTTGCCTCTGAAGCGTTGTTGATTAACTTGCTAAGAACATCTGAAACATTTGTCCAAAGTTCCTTAGCCTCTTCGAAGTCACCAATTATTAATCGCCATGTGGTTGTCCATCCAGAACCAAGTGCCTCCTTGAGTGTGCCTATAAGCTGTGTGAATGTCTTAACCTTTGTTGCTGCTTCACCAGCAGTTTTAGCCATATTGGCCATATCTACAGCCTGTTCTTCTGAATATCCTTCATTGACAAACTTCTGAATAGCAGCTGCATATTCTTCTTCAGTATCAGCTGCTGTAGAAAACATATCTAAAGTCTCAGTAAGAACATCTGTCGTCAACCAACCCTTTGACAGTGATTCCCTAAATGAACCAGCAGCATCAATATATGCTTGTGCACCTGTTCCCAGTTTTTCAGATGTTCTTATTAATGCGTCCTGAAATACCTGACCGCCCATGCCGGCATTAACAACTGAATTCCAGTCCATAAGTTTAACTGTACCGGATGCCAAAGCCTGTGAAAGCTGATACATAGCAGTAGACGCCTGTTGAGATGTTGAACCTGACACTGCGGCTAGATTGGCTATACCCTGAATGGCCGACACGGAAGCGTCCAACTTAACACCTGCTGCTGTAAAAGTACCAATATTACGTGTCATCTCCGTAAAATTATATATGGTCTTATCAGCGTAAGTATTTAACTGGTCAAGTGCGGCATTAACCTGTTTTACATTTGTTCCCTCTTTCTGAGTATTCGCCAGAATCGTCTGAACTGCATTCATCTGAGTTTCATACTCGTTAAAACCATCTCGAACTGGGTCAATGGTTATAGCTGATGCAATTCTCTTTCCAGCATTAACCGCAGAATTAGTTATATTAGCCAATGCAGTAACGCCTATTACTTCCATTGCTGAGAGCTTTGCCTGCACTGTTTCTATGCCAGAAGTCACACCTGAAAACTCGAGTTTTTTAGTGGCATTTCCAACATCTTCAAGACCTTTAGAAACACCATTAAAATTAAGTTTGGCTTTTAACTTATCTAATGTTGACATACTCGTCTGAACATTTTTCTCAAACTGAGCATTATCAAACCGCATTTCGACGACACGCTCGTCAACTTCTTTGCTACTCATGCTTTAGTAACCTCCCTCCAAGCGTTATCTGCGATTGCATCAAAAATAGGCTGGATAGCAGGATTAATATAATCTCGACCCTGAACCCAGCCTCCGTTTCCAGTGGCATGTCCATATTGCAAAATTATTGCTATAGGAACGCCATTGTTTATATTCGAATTTTTAAACTCGATTGAAACGCTTCCATTTTGACGATTTATCTCGTAATACCACGAATTGGCGGTTACTCCTGTGTCTATAGGTGTAGCAGACGCAAGGGCTGCCACTCCCTCTCGACCATACTTGTCTAATACGCCGATTCGAGCAGCCTCTCTAACCCTTTCAAAGTATTTATTCAACTTCGAAAAGTCGCCCTTTTGTCTGAAGCTAATCATAGTTATACCTTTATTATTTAATTTTTAATATAGTGCCAGGATAAATTAAATCCGGGTTATCAATTCCATTAACCTCTACTAATCTCCCAACTGTTGTATTGTATCTTGCAGCGATTTCAGATAATGTGTCACCAGGTCTAACCTGATATACTACATCACAGTCATCATCCCTCGAAGAACCTGCCTTAACAGTGATTTCATTTCCAGGATAAATTAAATCCGGATTATCAATTCCATTTAATTCAACCAGTTCATCTACCGTTGTATTGTATCTTGCAGCGATTTCAGATAATGTGTCACCAGACTGTATTACATAAGCGACTGGTTCATCTGACGATTCTTCTGGCTCTTCAATAGCAGGTTCATCTGGAGTCTCATTTTCTGGTTCATCTACAGCATCTGATGAAAATCCATTAAGTCCAGCATTCTTGATAATCTCTGGATAATTCTTGTATGCCACGTCTTTATCAACTGTATTTTCTGTAATACCATCAACATAATCAGTTGATGAATACTGCCAAATGCCATATTCCTTTACATACTGTGGTTCTGAGCCATATCTGGCAACCCACTTATCGAATTCGTCTAATTCACCAAGATTTAAACGATCGTTGAAGCTGAATATGTCGCCGCCATAAATCATTACATAATAGCCAGCAGCTTCCATAACCTTGCAAAATGCTATGGTAGCTATTGTAGCTCCATCTTTATCTTCCGGTTTAGTACCTTCCAAATCAAGAGCTACAGGCATTTCAAACGTCTTACCAGCAATAATATTCAGGAAACGTCTAGCATCGGCGATTCCTGCTTCTTCTGATGTGAAATTAGAGCCTGGAAAATAATAGGCTCCTACATTTAATCCGGCTGCCTTAGCTCCGGCATAATTCTTTTCAAACATTGATTCTGTATAGATTCCATCTTCTGAACCACCAGCTTTTACAAATGCAAAATTAATACCAGTCTTAGCTACTGCGTTCCAATCTATATTTCCCTGATAATGTGATACATCAATTCCATAAAATTCCATAATAATCATCCTTTCGTGTGTGCTTTTCGTCTTGCTGCATTTACAGCAGCATGATGATTGAGCAACTCTCTTTGACTATGCTTCTTAGGTGGTGAATCTTTTACTTCACAAACCCGTATTAATGTTATTAACTTATTGAGATGCCATTTCTGAAACTCAATAGGTATCTGACATTTAATCATCCAATAATAAATAAGCTCCGCGGTCACTTTTTCTCGGCTAGGGGTTTTAGGCCCTCTATCTGAAAAAGTAGTGGCAGTCATCGGAGCTTCAATGTAGTCTAAAATTTCTTTTATATTTTCTTTTGTTAAGCGGTCATATATTTCATCAGGAACATGCGGTGTAAGTGTCATACATCGGATGTAATCCAGATTCTCTTCTTCGTTTTTCTCTGATGATATGAATGGCTTACAATGCTTTTCTTCCCATTTTGAAAGTGAGATAAGAGAATGTTCAAGTTGTAGCACATACGGCTTACCAGATTCGTGATATACAAATTCTTCCCTCAACTCATCCCATTCTTCTAATAAAGGTGGTGGAACAACTATCTGAAGCATATCTCTTACCTCCCTGATTTTTCTTAGTTATACTTAGCCATTAACTCATTAGTTTTCTTTTGGAGTTCGGCTTTATCAATACTCTTTGGCATAATGCCGTTAATAAATTCAGCAGCCTTTTCTGCATCTGATACCAGTTCCATGAAGATGATAGAATAAGCTGGATTCTCCACAAATTCCTTCTTAGTATCATCATCTTTCATAAATCTCTTACCATCTGCTGATTTCTTACCGTATGCCATAAGAACAAGTTCCTTGAAAATCTTAATAAGTTCAGACTGGTCCTTTGCGTTAATTATCTTCTCAATTGTTTCTGCGAATCCGCCAACTGTACCAATCTGAAGCTCTGTAATCTCGGCCTCAGTAAGATTAAAATAAAAGTCCTCGGTTCTTTCTGTATCATTCCAATCTTCATATGTTTTTGTAATCTTTAACATATCGTAAATTCTCCTTCCTAAATAAAAAGACCCCGCTATATTTCAAGCGGAGTCAAAAATGATCATAATATTCTTATTATTCTGCTGCTTTCATGAGAGTTACTATTTCATCAGGAAGCGGAAGTCTTGGACCATCTCCAGCATCTGCACCGAAGAGAATGTCTTCAAGCTTCTTAAGCTTCTGAGCATCAATCTTTGTGCTGTCAATAATAACTGTTGCTGTTGGCTTAAATCCTTCAACCTCAACCGGAGTTGTTGAAATCTCCCATGATAATGTAATAGCCTCTGGGTCATTATTAACGGTATTGTAAGCTTTCTCTGATGGTGCAGCTAAAGCTCCATATACAATATGTAACTTATAGCCGTGATTATTCTTATCAATATCGTTACCAAGAATTGTCTTATAAGCAAGACCAAACTGCTTTCTATCCTGCTGACCAAATGTAACACCATCAACGACAGCCTTTGAACCGTCACACTCATCAAATTCAACTGGTGACTGATAAGCTTCAATTGTTGCACCAAATTCCTCTGTTGATAAGAGGTTAAGATACTTGATGTTGTCAGCATATAATGCTGTTGATTCAGCTCCAGATGGACTCTCTGTAACTGCTGTTAAACCATTCCAAGCAACGCCCTTTGGATATTTTCCGTTCTCGTCCTGAACATATAATACACCATTGCTAATACCTGTTTCGTATAAACGTTCCCCAGAAACGTCCCATTTTAACTTAGCCATTTATGTTCCTCCATTAAAAATATAGTGTTAATACATCATGGTAAAGGTTGTCAGATATATACTGCCTGTCATATGAGCAATACTGTAATTCCAGTAACTTATCGATTACTGAATTATCTGGTCGTTTATCAATTACCGTGACTGTATATCTTGTGTTTGCTGTATATACTGAGTTATCCGCTTTTCTTATATCTCTGTTGTTCAGTGAATACACTATAGCTGGATACTCCATTTTGACTGAGGCGGGGGGTTGATAATACACATGCCTAGTTCCCAATAACTCTTCAAGTTTTGTCTGCAATTCAAGCCTGCTCGCCATTGTATACACCCCCTACAGTCAGTATTAATCTAGGAGGAGTGGAAGCATCTATATCAGTCACTTTCCATTTCTCCCCCTTGATTTCAACATAAACAATCGATGAGCAATGCTCAAAAGCATACGGATTTGCAATTATGCTTATGGAATTCAATAAGTTGATGTTGTCATTAATTCCAATGGAATTCTGTCGTCTCCATCTATCACTAAGCAGTTCGCCTTTATACACTTTCTCAACTACTTCATCTACCCATAATCCAGGCTCAACTTCACCGTTAACTGCAAATCCAACCTTTCCAGTCCATTTACCCATCTTTTTATCCTCCGACTACTTAGACTTAACTGTTGCGAGCTTAGCTGTTGTAGCCGCAGAACTGTCAGCTGTTACGTATGTAACTGTTGCTACCTTTGATGCAACTTTGCAGCTGATTGGCTTATAAGAAGCGCCATCAACTACTACAACCATTCCTTCTAAGAACAGCTTTTCGAGAGTTTCAGCATCGATTGATACCTTGCACTCTGCATCTGAATAAGCAACTCCGTCAGCCTTTGTATAGACCTTATTTACAGCAACATACATGCTGTCATCATGGTGAAATACTCTATCCATCATTCTTCCTCCTACTTCTTTACTTTTTTAGACTTATTAGGCATCTTCTTCAAGAGCGATAGCTGAATACAGCTTTGTTAATGAACCTGAAAGTCTTGTTTCAAGCATATACTTGTATCTATTGAAATCCATATCAAAGTCATCAAACTTTGTGATTTCACCGCCCTTTGTAGAACCGAACTGATAATCTCCAAGATTAACAAAGAGACCTACAAGCTTCTTAGTTCCGCCTGAAGTTACCTCTCTTGTCTTTCCCTCAAACTGCTCTACAGTGTAGATATTCTCTACATTAAGTGCTGCGGCAAGGTCAGCCTTTGAAGAGTAGATTCTTCTACCGTTAAGATCTCTGGCGAGTAACATAACATTAAGTGCATGTGGTGTGCAGTAGTAATCAAGGCTACCTGAACCCTTATACTTTTCTCTTGCATAAAGTGCTGCGGCAATTGTTGCTTCAGCCTTAATGTATTCTTCTCCGAAGTTAGCTCCAGTATTAGTACCATTGAGCTTTGCCTTCATTTCTTCATAGTCAATTGACTGATGAATACAATAAAGGTCGTTGTCATTCCAAATAGAACGAACATGTTCTTCATGAATCTTATCTGGATCAGCCTCGTCTCTACCGTCACCAATTAAAGCAGCAAGAGCAAGTTCCTCGTCAAGAATATGTTTCATGAGTCTCCACTGATATCCTACAACATCAAAATCTACGATATCAGTAATATCATCTCTGTGCATATCTGCTTTAATAAATATTGTCTGTGGATCGGTTGTTCTTCCAATAAGCTTGATGTCAGCCATTTCCTGCTTATAAGAACCCTTCTTCTGATATCCCTTGGCTCTGAGTTCAGCAATACGAGCATCAGCCTGTCTTGTTCTGATTCTACTAATTGGACTCTTATGAATACCAGAAATTACATGTCCAATCCAGCTCTGATCTCTCTCGAGTGTTTCTGGCTCACCCTTCTTAAGAAGCTCATATTCTGGGAATAACTTCTCTGTTTCATCTCCAAACACACCATGAGCTAATGTACCGCTCTCTTCTGCAAAGATTTCCATAGCAGCTTTAAGACTTCCAACACCTGTCTGCTTAGCAAGTGAAATAATCTGCTGCTCATCTGAGTGACTAAGAACATTAGACTGTCTTGTATCACCTTCATTGTCGAAAACATTATGTTTCATGTTTCCATTTCCTCCTTTTTCATCTTCTTCACCGGCTCCATCTTCTCGAGCCATTCCAATAAGTGTATAAAGAACATTCTTCTGTTCTTCATTCATTGTGTTGATTACGTCTTCAACAGTCTTATCATCGCTGTTGTCTTCCTGTGACTTTGCGTTGTCTGCCATTTCCTGCTTGTCCTCCTTTTTCTCTGACTCATCAGCCGAGTGATAAAGCATGATATTCTCATCATACGAAGCGTATAATGTATCCTCTTCCTCAACACTGTGAGCCATAACAAAATCCACGTACGCACCTGGGTTCGCTCCAGCCAATACAAGACTGAGTTCCCTGATGTTTCCGTGGATTACATCATTACCTATCTGCTTTAACTGATTTGCCCATATCGACAATGATTTAACATCGCCTTTCTGAACCAGTTTCTTCGCCATCTGCCCCTGTTCAGTATCATTGAACATGCCGTATGCATAAACACCATCTTTACGATTTTCCAATACCGCATGTCCTAATACAGCATTAGGGTCATTGTGTTCATGGTTCCACACAAGCGGAACCTCACAGCCATCGTTATCAACGAATGCATTCTGTCGTATTGTTCGACCATCCTGACACAGCAAGTCATTTCTAGTAGCATAGCCACTAAAATCGTAGTTACTCATTTTGACTTTTTCCTCCTTCTCCATATTCTTCATTTCCATCACTAGGAACATTATCTTCTTTAGCCTGACTAATGTTACTATTAATAAGCTGGTCCGCCTTAGGGTCATTAGAAGGCTTCATTCCAACAATCTGGCGAATTTCATTTGAAGTCATGATTTCATTTCTAGTGAATTTATCTGCGATTTCAGCAATATCGTTTACTGGAACCAGTTTAAATGGGTCTCTAAAGAACGATATTGATTGCAGCTGAGTACGAGCTGTTTTTGTAAGGAACTTACGCTTCAGCTCATCAACGATAGCCGATACAATCGGTTCGACTGTTCGGTTGTTATAGTTAAGCATTGTTTTTTCATCAGCAGTTCCGTCTAAAACTGACTGGGTAATGCCTATTTGACTGTATACCATATTAGTCAGGTATTCGACTTGTTTCATGAGATTGTTTTCTACTGAACGGTTAAGCTGAGTGATTTTCTCGGTACCATCGGTATATGCAATTCCATATTTACCTTCTGCCAACTGTTGTTCTATATCTTTTCGACGCTGATTAGCCTGTTCACGCCTAGCCTCTGACTTGACTACATACGGCAACTGAATGATTAAATCCAGCTTTCCTGATGCCGTTTGTTCATCTGTCACATCTAGTAAACTTAATTTTCTCATAAGTCGCTGCATCGTTGAATTAGGCTCATTGACTATGGCAAATAATGGATTTTCAATAATTGCCACGTCTCGCTTAGCCAGCATAAGGTCTTCTTTCTCTCCAGTACGGTCATTGTAAAGCCTTACTTTGACATGTGCTGGATACCATTCAAGAATCTTTCCAGTTCTCATTGTAAGTATGTCATATGAATCAGTGCTTGCTGGATTCAAATCAGTGTCAACTGGAACAAGCGCAACCACACCCTCATCTAACATAGACATAACTGCATCCTGTATAAATGCTCGTCCACTCTGGTCTACATTTGCTTCCAGATTCAAACAATTGTTGAGTCCGGAATCGATTTTTTCTATGAATCGATTGTTCTCATCCAATCTGCAATGTGTTATATCTATTGCTGCCACATCCATCGCTATTCGATTGAATATTGCAGTAATAATTGAACGCTCATTTCCACGACTTAATCTCGGTCGGTCGGGTCGTATGGAATAACTAGAACCAAGATTCCTATTATAATAAGCTGTAGGGTCTCGATTCATAAACGCATTAAATGCGTGCTTCATTCTATCAGTAATAGATAACTCCATTTAATTTGTCTCCTACTCAAAAGCCTCACGATTGTGCTTATATGCTACAAATGCATCCATCATTGCAGCCACAGCGTCAATCTTGGCATCATATCTGTTTTTATATAATTTACGATTACCATTGGTATCTTCGATGGTGATACAATTTCCCATTGTGAATGTCATCAACCCCTCGTCGAACAACAACATTCTTTCTTCAGCTAATTTCTTTAACTCTCCTAACGGTACAGATTCAGTCTTAGCCCCCTGTATAACTTTTTCTATTCCGTATGCTCCATTTTCTCGTTCCCATCGTTCCACAAACTCTTTAGCATTATATGGGTCATAACCGAAGCATCTTACGTCATAAGCGGTTCGAATTATGAATTCATCCAAATCATCATAAACCTGCATCATGTCTAAGATATTTCCAGGCATAACAATAAGACTACCTTCATTAATGAACTCTTCATATTTATTCCTAAGAGCCAAAGGTAGTTTTTTTAATGTTAATTCTGTTATATAGTTACGGGTTTTAACTCCGAATGAACCGCTGGATAACGGAAATAGAAATGTAAAAGCACAGAAATCGTCGCCTTGAGAAAGGTCTGCTCCCAACGCACAAGGCATCTGCCAAAATTCTTTCTTTCTATGTGGAAGAGTTTCTTCATATGTAAAGTAATATGTATAACCTTCCATCGGAAGTCCGAATCGCTTTGCAAGTATATCGTTTCTCTTAGCAGGATTTTTTTCAGCTGTTTCGACCGCTTCTTGATATGTCTCATATGTGACAGTCTTATCCAGATTAGGATTGGCTTTGGGCCACTTAGACGGGTCACCTACTTCATCAATGCTGTCGAGCTTGTACCAGAAAATAGATGTATGAGGAGCATTATGTTCTCCCTTAAGGATTTTCATTAGCTCCATTTTGATTGTATCGCCAGAACCATTACGAACAGTACCTTCAGAACTAATGGCGACTATCAAATAATCATCATTCTGTCCGCCACCCTGTTCCTTTGCAGCTCCCTGTTCAAGTGTCTCAACAACATCTTCTCTAACATCGCCGGAGAGCCATTCATCGACGGTAGCTACTTTAACTCGTAATCCCTGCAATTTATCTATTGACATAGGTCTTACTTCTAATAACGAACCTGTGAGGAAATTCTGTATTCCTTTCTTGGTACTTGCCAACTTTACACGATTAGCCTTTGAGCCTGTCGTGTTCTGCAATGAGCCTTCTGTTAAGAATTGATATAATGGACCTCTGGCTCTTGTTATGGCTGTTCTAAAAGGTGACATAACCTCTTCTGCCTGAGCCATTGTTGGGGCTGTTGTTATCTGATGAGATGTAGATGTATCTACATTCAAGAAATAATTTTGTATGCACGACGCATACATTGACTTAGCTGCACCTCTGGCAACGATTAAATACTGCTTATTTATGAGCCTTTTTCTTATGATTTTCTTCTCGTAATGTCCGCCATGATTATCTTTGTCTGGTACATAAATACTTCGTTCTATATAATAATACCAACCAAAAATTTCCTCAGCCCACAGCTTAAATGAATCGAGAAGAAATAAATCATCGCCATTGGTTAATGTAAGTTCACTCTCACAATATTTTATAAAGCCATTTACCGCTTTATCGTCATACCATACACCAGGATTTGCTATAAGAGCATCTATACGATTCATCTCCATAGAAATTTCCTCGCATACTGGTATTTCGCCTCTAATTACGGCATCTCGAAACCTGCCATAATAAATCGGTGTGGCTGTATTCGATAACGCCATATATTCTCCTTAATCTACATATCTTCCTGAGAACAATCGGTCATGTTCTCTTTTGCGCTTTTCAGCATCTGATTCAGTTTTTGTTTCATGATTACCAAATAATGCATCATGTTCTTTCTTCTGAGCTTCTGTCATAGTATATCCAGAATCTTTCTTAGTCTCAGTTGCTGTATTCTTGCCTTTATCTCGCTCTTTAAAGTAATCTTCAACCTGAGCAATTACTTTCTTGTTTGCCGCATCTTTGGCATCCTGAGCAAGTTTCTGAGACTTGGTTAATGGGTCTTTCTTATTAAGTCCTATAGCATCTCGAACCTGCTTATCGACATAATCACCAAGTATTCTAGTTCCCTTATCCTTAATTATGGACATTGATGTATCCTTGACAAAGTCGACAAATTTCTGACCAGCTGTTTTATGTTCTGGCGTAAGGTCTTTTAATTGCTTCTCTAATCGAAGTCTATCAACCTTTGCCTGCAATTCCTGATTACTCATCTCACTAACGCTCTTCTGATGAGTCTGCTTGCCTGCACCAGTCTTGTTATTAAATGCTATAAGGTGTTTTTTACCAGTAACATTTGTATATTCATTCTGTAAAGCAAGAGCCTTTTTACGACCAGCATATGTCATATTACCATTACGGTCTCTATACTTCTTATTATTAGTAAGTTCTGTATAGTCGTTCTGGATTCGCAATGCACGCTTCTTTCCAGCCATAGTAAGACTTCCATCTTTATTCTGGTATCTTCTTACGCCCCATTTCTGACCTAGGACGCCATGATGGTATAATTCGTTTTCCATTTTGAGCCTCCTATTTACCCAGGTACTTCATCGCTAATTCCTGTTTATCTTTTGGCAACGTACTAACACGATGATTCATCATTGTGATGTATCTGTTATTACTGGAAATCATCATTCGTGCTTTTGCTGCTTTCTTTTTAAATTTATCTGATTTAACAGAATACTGCATAGCCTTATAACCATATCCAGTTAGTTTTGAAATCCTGTCTGCGTCTATGTTTTTTTTTGCTGATTTATACTTTAGGGTTTCCGCTTTTTTCTCTAAATTACTTCGCTTTATGTCATTGTCTGTTTTTAATGCTTTAGTCTGTAATTTAGCAGCTTTCTTCAAATATTCGTTTGCTTTTTTAGCCTTCTTATTCGCTGTACCAAGATCATTCTTAGAATGTGCATTTTCTGATTTTTTTGATTGGATTGCTGCTTTCTTATCATATTTCAAGGCTTTCAATTCTAATTTATTGTTTTGGGAACTCTTGGAAGCGGCTCTTCTAATACCCCATTTCATTCCCATAACTCCGTAATGCATTAATTCATTCTGTTCCATAATTGCCCTCTACTTTTTATTTGATACGGCGATATTCAATCGCCATTCAAGTTCATCAATTGACCGCTTCATAGAATCCATTACTGAGCTGCTAGTCGGCGGGTCAAAAATCATTCTAACCTTCATATAAACATAGGTCTTTACACCTTCTAATGATTTATCTTCGCCAAGAAAATCTGACCATGTTGCCGAATCATCGCTTATTGTGAATCCTTCATCTGGACCGACACCAAGCTGATTAAGCACCATAAATACAGAATTGATATGCATAATTATGTCGCTATCAAATCCTTTTTCAGATTCATCTATATATAGCGATCCTTTGATTGAGTTTAATATACTATCTGTCATATCTCCTCCGTTAATGTTTCCAAGGACATGTGTCATTTATTTTTCGTTCTATCGGATTTTTTATAAGTAACCGCTCATCACCATAGTGAATCGCATCATGAGTCTGTTTAATTGTACATACAAGATTTTCTGGGTCTAACAATTTTCTGGTATGATTAATCACATCATATTTTGTTATTGGATTAAGATGATGAATCAATATCTGTCCATCAATATCTCTACCAGGAAACGCTAAATCGCATCCGTTATCTCGTATAATTATATCATCTCTTACACGCAACCACCCTTTAGACTTATAAAATGCCTGATTCAAATATCTATCACACCCAAATGTTGCATCTCCAACTCTACCATTAAGATTGAGATACTTAAATCGCTCCTCAAAAGATGGAATAGTAATTAACTCTGAATATGAAAGAATCCTACTCATCTTCATCCTTTCCAGAATACGACTGCATTGCCTTTATAGCTTTTTCATACATTACAGACATGTCTCCTGACTCTCTGATAGCTTTAGTTTTTGCTTTGAGCAACTCGTTCTCTTCTTCCATCTGTTCTCTTTTGAGCCGTTCACTTGGTGAACCCATTTTCAAATAATGCGTAATTACCTGAGATGAAGCTGTTCCCTCTCTTAACTGCTTTTCGGCAAGGTCTACAGCTAAAGAAATGAGCTGATTTTCTCGTGCTTCTGGTGTTAATGCCGGACGCATTCTTCTTTGAGTACCAGAATTCTTGACTTTAGGCATCCTTACCGCCTCCTTTCTTGTATTTCTCTGTTAGTTTTGTAGTCTTTATAAAGAATAAGACAGCACTTAAAAGAACCTATAATACCCAAAGAAAGGAGAATTTACATCATGGCGCAATAAAATATAATCGAGAGGTGACTTACAACTTGTACTAAGTGCTTTAAATATTATAGGTTCGTTTAAATGCTGTCTAAAAAATGGATTTGCTTTTTCGAAAATTCCCTCCGGGGAAAATATAAAGACCGGCGCGATGATAGGAGGGGGTGTTCATTTTTAGACCCCCCTCTATGCTTTTACACATATATCATGCGATCTGTTCACTTATTTCTTCATTTCTGTACACTTTTTTATAGATGTTGAGGAAATCGTTCTGTATAATTTCATCAATTGCTCTTTCATGTTCAATGTTTATTTCATTCTCAGACATACTTTCATCAACTTGTTCAATTCTAGCAAGTTTGTTTAATGTAAAGTAATCTTTTGAATTGTCAAACAACAACCATTCAGCAAACTGTGTAAAAGGATTGTAAGGATTGTCAAATGTAGTCAATCTACAATCATTAGATGTTTTAGTCATGCTTAATTTCCTCCTTTCAAAGCTTTAGAAATTGTTGATGTTGAATAGCCAAGTTTATCAGCTATCTGTGCAATTGTGTATGAAGCAGACATAGCTTTAATTCTGGCTATCTTAACATCTGATAATCCTGATGATTCTTTAGGCATCGCCTTTGCTCTCAACGAATCTGGGTCTGAATTATTCAGTATTCGTTTAAGAATCGTTTCACTCACAGCACCTGCCTGAATAGCTTCCCATTCATTATCAGTGATTACTATATTTCTATCTCGTCTCTTAACGGAACCAACTTCAAGTCTTGCCTTACTTAAAGCCTGCTGAGAAACTTTCTTTTTATCTTTGGCTTTCATGTCAGGATTAGCTTCTAATTTCTCATTTATGTTGGCATTAGCAATCCTCTGTGCGGCTCTCTCTCTAACAGCATTCTTTTCAGCATTATTAAGTTTTTCTAAAAGAGATTTTACCTCCCCCTCATACTTACTCTTAGCCTCCCTACTGTATGCAACCTTACCTGTATCTGCTATAGCAATTCTAGCCTTGTTAGCCATATCTTTCATTGCATTAGCGTAATCAGCATACACTAATTCCATAGGATGACGATGAGTAGATACTAGTGTATTGGCGTCATCTGTCTCGGCCATCTTAGTACTCTTCTGTTGGCGGGTTTTAGTAATAGTGGTTACCTCGCCTGTTCTCTTATTAACCTTGGTTATCTGATAATCAGCATCATCAGCTTTCTTGTAGAGAAGAGCACCTTCAGGTCGACTTGGGTCATACCAAATGTCTCCCTTTTCTGGATTGTTTTTATACTCGTTACGCTTAAGATTAGTACGAGGAGTGCCCTGTCTTTTATCTACATCATACTCACCTTTTGATTGTGAGATAATTGTAGCAGCACCACCTTGTGCTTTACCCTGATACTTCTTCTTAAGTGCAACGATATTATTATCAAGCTCACTCTGCTTGTAATCCAGATGATGTTTCTCTGCATCAATGACAACCATTGAATGCTTTACTGCCCTCGCAAGTTCGTCTTCAGTTGCACCAATCAGGGTCATATCAGTAATAAGATTAGAAATCTTTCCCATCTCAGTATCAGTCTTTGTCATCAGACGATACTCTCTACCATTACGATAATAATGCTCTTTACCAGTACTATCTTTTCTACATTCTCCACCATAATTAAGCTTAGGATCAAAACCCTCTAAGTCTTTTAATTCTGGAGTAGATGTAATTTTTACTTTTCCGCCCCTATCATGTGTTGGAATACACATAACGGTATCACCATCAAAGTCTGCACCCGATAATCTTCCTGCGACGTTAGCGCTAATACCTATAGCATCTGTTGAAGACTTACCAATCATCTTAATAGCTTCTTTATTTCTATTATTAACAGTAACTATAGGTATTTCAAATGTTCCACCATGTGGGTATCTTATCAACGCAAGTTTAGTTCCATCAGCATAATCAGGAGCATAAGCTTCTCTATCACTCATTGTAGTTAATGGTAATATTACATGATACTTCTGACCTGGCAATGCAGCTGCCTGTAAATGCACTGCTGCTGAGTCGCATGATGATGCAAATTTATCAAGATAATATTTTTTAATAGTAGGATTATTCAATGCCATTATGTCATCAAACTCAGACTGCTTATCTGCCTTGGCAATTCCTAACTGTTTCTCAGCTAATACCTTATTCTGTTTTGACAAGAACTGAGATGGTAAAGAATCTTTCCATTCTTCCCATTCTCCTTCTTCTCTTGTTTTATTAATTAATCCAAGCTTCTTTTTACCCTTTGAATCTGTATACCAATACTGTCCGCCTTCTTCTTTAATGAGGGCTCCAAAAGGATTATCTGGGTCGCTCTTAACATCCTTGAGACATTCCAGCTTAGATAATTTATTTGATTTATTGGTGTTAAATCTAACGTCTATGCCTTCTGGTAAATCATCAGCATATACTGCCATTCCTTTTATGTATTTCTTACCATCCACCATAATACGAACCTGAGAATATCGAGACTCTCCTAATGAAAGATCTGGGACATTCCTTCTAAGTTCAATAAGACCATCTTTCTTTATACCCCCATCTTCTGCATAACAGATTTCAAGACGCTTAGAGTTCAAACTCTCAGGATAATGAAACTTCTTTTCAAATGTTTTTCCATCGTCTCTAGTAATATAATCGCCAATAGTCTGAACCTTACCAAAATCATATATGGCACTGTGTGGTGTTCCAGGAACACACAGAACCTTCTGAGTTGTCAACTGTCCTTTATTAGTTGCCTGTGGAAATCTATTTCCCCAGATTTCATAGCCACCTTCTGCCTGCAACATATAAAGAGCCTGATCCATTTTCTCTTTAGAAACATTTAATTCAAGGTTGGCTTTTGAACCAACATCTATCATTTTCTTTTTATCAACTTGTTCCTTTAAAAAATCAGCAGTTGCTCTAGCCTGGTTCATTCTCTCTTCTGCTTTTTCATCGAGTAAAGACCTAACAGACGATTCGTTAATTCCCATCTGCCTACCAATTTCAGTTGCATTAAATCCTTTTTCTTTTAATGCTTTAGCAGCGGCAACTTTTACAGCCCTACGCTCATTATTAGCGATGGCACATACAGTTCTAAAATCACTTGAAGTGTACCCTAGAGATTTAGCTATTGCATTGTCGCCAGTCCATTTCACCCCATCTTCATCAGTATAAGTAAACTTAGATTTTCTCATCTCTTCAACTCTTGATAAGAAATCCCCACTATGTTGAAATGGCTCCTCTCCCGAGCCCCATGGATATCTTCCACTTCGACGAGGCATTCCGTAATGAGCAAGAAATTCTTCTTCACTGAATGCTTGACTTCCTATATAGGAAAGAATCTCTTCTGCTACTGAATTCATGTTATATTACCCCCTCGTCAATTTCTTCCATAATTTTATTAAGACTAACAATTTTATCCATGATTGGTAAAATATCTTCTGCTGTAGGATTAAATACTTCGACCTCATCATTTTTATAAAGACGAAGCTCTATCTTAATATCCCCAGGCTTCACTCTGTATTCCAAACAGAACAACGCAGCATAAACCATAAGTTGTTCCATGTGTCCCGAATCGCCAGTCTTTAAATCATGTATTCTCAATACATTTTTATTAAAAGATATAGCATCTGCTGTTCCAAAGAAATAATCTGAATAATATAAAACTACTTCAGTGTTCATTCTAAAACCAATTGCATCATTGACATATGCACATAGTGTTTTATTGCTCCTTGCCTGCTTGATACCTAGATCAATTGTGTCTTTAGCCCATGCATGAAGTCTGGTTCCCATCTCTGCTGCCTTCTTTTTTCTATAAACAGCAATCGCTTTATCATCAGAATATCGTAGCCATGCTGATTGACTTGCACTAAATGGTGCATGTAATCCTTCAAGATTCAAATGCTTTACGAAGTTCATTTAATATTTCCTCCTTATTCTCTGGATATATAAATCTGGAAAACGACATATCATTCATCTTATTGACATAAAAATCCTGATTAGGTCTTTTCTTTGCATTAGCACTCCTCTTATTTTCAAGTGTAGCCCAATGCTTTCCATACAGAATAAGTAGGTCTGGTATTCCTTGAATACAACCAGCATCCAATTTGGTCACAATACATCCAGGAAACATCTTTTTTAATTCTTTCTTAAGACTTGCCTGGAATTCACTTTCTTTTTTCATAACTATTCTCCTCTCAATTATTTAGTCACAAAAATAAAAAGACCCAGGGCCCGAAGGTCGCCTGAGTACGTTCCAAAAAAAATATAAATAGCGCGTTTTTAGTTATCTCTCCTATAAAAGGGCATGTTTTTTACGCTCGCATAATTAATACCATAAGCAAAAAATAAGAGCCTTAGTTTATCACACTAAAGCCCATAAATATAAATCACACATATGTAAAATGATAACCGTTATATGTATGAATATTATTGTAACCTGTAAGAGCATCATGTATTCTCCCACTACTACAATTCATAAATTCTGCGCACTCTTTGATTGAATTGAATTCATCGCCTGTCTCAACAATCCTTACACGAATTCCAGGTCGTCCGACAAAACTTCTCGATAAATCAATTTCAGGAATTGGTTCATCTATTCGAACTATATGATAACCTTTGCAAGTCATTCTCGGATTTCGACTTACAATGCTAGCATGCCTTGCATTTCCTCCAATATAATTTGCACATGCTGTTATAGAATCAAATACTTCACCGGTTTCTATTATTTCCACCCTTACATTATTTTTCATAAATATAAATCCTCCATTATATCTTCTAATCAATCATTGCATATGTTGGTATTAAATCAGTTATTGGTACACAGAGTACATATGATAGATTTACCAGTGCTTTTAATGTTGGCATTCTTTTTTTATTAAGATACCTGCTGATTGCCATTTTGGATAACCCAGTCCTTCTTGCTAACTCTCCTTCGCTTATATCCATTTCATACATAATATCTCTTAAGTTATCTGCAAAGATATCTATAAACTCGACTTCACTTATGTATTCGTTGTTATGCATAACATGCTCCTTTCTTTGTGCTAAAAATAAAGGGGTATTAACCAATTGGTTACACCTGCAAAAAGTCCTTTAATATATTTAATTTTTTTATTATGTAATAAGGGGGTGTAACCAGTCGGTTAACACTTTGGTATTAATTATGCGATGTTAGCCAAAAATGGGCAAAATATAGCCAAAAATGACCAAAAATAGCCGTTTTTTAGCCTTTTTGTATCATAATAAATACCATCGAGTAACCAAACGGTTACACCAGTCAAAAATGCAATTTTTCAAAAATATAAAATCATATAAAAAATCTTCAAAAAAGCATACCTGTAACCAATTGGTTACCCATAAAATCACTGCTTTTTCTGTCCAATCCATAACTCAGGATTACCCAAATCCCACACAATTTTTGCTCCACACATAGGACATTTTTCATCTCTTTCCTCTTTGGTAGATTTTACCTCTCTACCACAAGTGCAATATCCGTACGTAACGGAACCATCAATACTCTTCCAATATCCACTAACTATATTCATAAACCCTCCTAAATATAAAAAGAAAGAGCCCTTGTTAGGACTCTCGTAATTCTTTAAGTCTAGCCATAAATATTTCAGCTTCACAAATAGTTAATGGCATAGGCATTTGATGTGTCTGTCCTATCCAATCTTTTTCTCTTGATATTGTTTGCGAATGTATCATACAATACTGATCTTCGTAATCCCATTCTAAGGTTACTTCTTGATCACTTTTTTATTCTCATAAACAATATACTCATTAGACATGTCACTAACACGAACTTTGTATCCCATAGCCTCTATTTGCTTTTCAATATCCGTCATAAATATCACCATCCTTTCCATAACATACTATGTATCTCACACGTCCATATCCAACAGAGCAAAAAGAAAAGCCTCAGCAAATGCCAAGAACCTTTCCTTTTAATAATTACTACATATTAACCCTTGCAAAATATGTATGTTCATTGCCATGAAAAACCGCTGAAATTCTAGGAACTTCATTGTATTTTTTAATACATTCCTCCCTGAATTTAACTAATTCTTCAACACTATCAAACATAAATGTAAGCATAATATTAATCCTCCTTATTATTTTCTCATAATATAATAAGTATATGTCGCGCATGTTAGTCAGTCTTACGAACTAACCAAGAATATAAACGGTATCTAACACTAGCTGGCTCAAACCTGTATTTCAAAGCCTTTACTGTAAAATATAAATTAAGCTTCTCTTTCAATGTATTTCCTCCTTACTGTTGCTCTCATATCTATCACAAGTTGTAATAGCAGCATGACCAGTAATCTCACATGTTGGACAAGGTTGAATAAAGTCTCGCTCAGGTTCATCAGAAATATAATGTCTACATGTAAAACATTTATGCTCGTCATATGCGCTTTGTAATAGTTTTTTATATTCGTCTTCATAATATTTTTTCTGTTCAGGAGTAGGGTTAAATACTTCATTCCAATCACATATCATTAGTCTTTCCTTTCTTCAGCCATATCAAAATTTAACCATTCCATTAAAGATGCACAGCAGTCCGCACACAAATCATATTTTTTATGAAAGCCATTACTGCTTATAAGATCTTTGCTTTCTAAAACGATATCACTTAAATATCTTCCCTGTGTATCGGTTGGTTTATCTGAAAAATCATATTCATACGCTTTTCCACATCTATCACATTTTTTAATATCAGACACTATTCATCTACCTCCTCTGTTCTCTTTTCTGGTTTTCTATTATCTTTCTGAATCCCTACCAAATATCCATAAACCATTACACTAACAATCTCACCATTTTCAAGTGCTTTAACATCACTTTCACTCAATAAAATCTTTGCCATAATTAATATCCTTTCTTATCAATCCAACAAACTATTATCAATAATCTGAAAGTTGGCTCTATGTATATATAAAGCCTTACCATCTATTGATAACTTTGTAGTTTTAGGTAACTTCTCACAAACTTCGTAATAAACGCTATCTCCTGAATATGCACATATTGGGTCACCAAGTTGTGATTGAATTACTACTGTTCTCGCTTTACCAAACATATTCTTATAACGATTTACCGTATTAGCTACAATTGGGAGTTCCCCTATATTCCCGGTACTATTACTTTCAATATCCTGCTGCTCGAAGTCTACATCCGGCTCAAGTCCTTCCTCTGCAAATATCACTGTACTTCCACAGTTTTCCACTTCTTTACCGTCTATGGTGATTGTTACAACTGATGACTGTACTTTGTTATAACCACCCTCAGCATAATCATATTCTCTTACAGTGTTAGCATTAAGGTCTATACGCTCACCATGCATAGTCATGAACTTTTTGCCGTTATTTGTATAAAACTCGGCTAAATATTCATTTCCTTCAATACTTCCTTTCATTGACTGTACGCCACTGTTAAACATTTCACAGCCAGTTAAAGCGAATGCAATAACCGAAATCATTAATCCTAATAATATAAATTTTGTTGTTTTCTTTTTCATACTAATTGCCTACTTTCTCGAAGTCATTAAGACAGCTACCTGCTCAAGTAAACTGACTGTCTCTTTTATTTGCTGCTGCATTTCTAATATAATCTCCTTAATCTCGTTGTTTTCCATTTTTAACTTCATGATTTCAATTTCCATCTGTTCCTGTGTCATCATTGAATATTACCTCCTAAATATAAAAAATAAGAGCCTAAGTCCTAAGACTCAAGCCCTTTGCTTTAATAAATTACTACTGTTTAGTCATCATGTTAATACGATTGATTTTATCCTGAAGGTCAAGAATGCCGTATATTTGAACTAACGAATTATTAACAATCTGTAATTGCTCAGACATGATGTCTAAACGCTTTCCCAGATTATCATTTTTCATTTCCATAATACGAACCCTCTTTTCAAGTTCATCAATTCTTTCTTCTGATGTCATAATATAAATCCTCCTTAGATTATAATTTATCCATTAAAGAACATGTTTTTACTGCGAGTTTTTAGCCTCACTACAGAAATCACTTGTGTAAACCCATTTATTAGTATTTGTACATATACCATCAGAATGTACTTTTTCTGCTGCATCAAATGGGTAATCCTTGTATTCTGGGCATTTTTTCATATCTTCCAATGGTATGAAGCATTTACAGTCTTTACATCTTATTACCTGTAAATAATAACCAGAAGCCATCTTTTCAATTTTCTCAGTCCAATCTGGATTCTCTTTTGCGTACTCAGCTGTATCACATTCTTCTGGTAATCTCTTAGCTATCCTGTCTAAAGCGTTGGCAATCCTTGTAAGCTGCTTTAAAATATCATTGTCATATTTATCGTGCGTCATAATTAATTCCTCCAATCTAAAAAGAAAAGAGCCTATGCTTCCATAGACTCTCGTGTAACAATATTTAATTTTAAGCCTCAATGTCGCCCTGAGTATCTTCAATTAGCTCATTAAGTAGCTCTTTTGCGTCATCATATTGCGCATTATCGAGATACTTTTTAATCCTAACTAAAGTTCTCAGAAGTTTTTTACTATATGCTATAAATTCTTTCATATCGTAATCCACCATACTCGCCTCCTTTAGCAAGCTCCTTTCTTATGATAAGAGCATATATGTATTATATAACACTCTTCCATATAAGTATATGTTTATTGCGCGTAACTCCCTATTTCTTTTTATTTTTCTCTAAAATATAACTGTTAATGTCCTGCTTCATATCGGAGATTCTTTGAGTTGTTGCGCTCATACTCTCTTTCAATGGCTGCCCTTCAATTTCCAATAATTTAATCAACTTTTCTAATTCACACATTTTTTCTTTATCCGTCATTTAATCATCCTCCAATAAAAAAGAAAAAAAGGCTCCGTATTTCTACAGAACCTTAAACTTTTTAATAAAGCTCACCATCATCGTTGATTTTATTATTGACCTCGTTCTTTGGCATCTTAGCAGAAATAGCATCAAGGTATTGTCGAATGTCGTTTAACCTTGTAACAGCGGCAGATATCATACCATTTGATATATAAATATACACATCACCCGCTGCCTTTTCAACCGCATTTGATAATCCCATGAGTTCTGCTGTTAATATTTTTGAATCGTTCATAATATAAAATCCTCCTTATAATGTTTATTATTGCTCATTATCCATAAGACTTCCTCTGTATTTCATGAAATCCTGCAATTCTTTTTCAGTTGCTACATGTTTATTACATCCATTTTTACAAGTATCACAGGAAATCCAACTAGTCAGCATAGGGGCATCACAGTTATCACAAGGACTTGGCTTTCTATGGAATATCTTTTTTAACCATTTGAACATAATTAATCCTCCATTTTCTGAAACAATAGAATGTTGATGGCCACAAAAATATCGCACAGTAATATTTTCTCGTTCATAGCATAAGATAATATTGTTCCACACACAGAAATAATTAACAAACACAATGCATATTTACTATATTTGTTCATTCTTAAATCCTCCAGTAATCAACTCTGAATATGGAAGCGTCTCAATCCATTTACAGAATTCACGCCACTCATCCAGCTTATGCTCCTTACGAGACTTATATATGTTTGTCAGCACCTCATAATTCATCATAACATTACGAGTCTGGTTATAACTGCTCGGAAGGAGCTGAATCATCTGCCACCAAATATCTTTTTTAGCATTTTCAGTATTAACATTTAAAGACGAAAAGTTTAAATATTTATCCCTAGCTTCATTTAGCATCTTAATAGTGTTGCCTAGAATATCAATGGGAACTTTACCAGAAGGATAACCGTCAGGAGAATGTCCATAATCAATAACGCAATCCGCTGTGAAATCGTCATTCCAGGTCATCAGATGCTCCGTAGAGAAATCATCCAACGTAAACTCTTTTTCAGCAATTTTGTGCATGGTACTGCAAGAGTTTGCAACAGTACCAACTTTATAAGTATCAAATTCTTTCCCATTAATGGACTATCTTTTACTCACTATTTTAGTGAGGACACCATTTCGGTTTTCATGGGCTTCGTTTCCTAAAACCCAGCTACGTATCAATAGTAGCCCTACTCCCCCGCCCGGAAGGCATAGGGGATAGCCTCTACAGGTTCATTTCAAAAATAAAAGAGAACAGAACTTGCTATGTTCACATAGTCTCATTTTCCTATGATCCGATATCAGGTTTCTCACCTCTCTCAATTTGTATATTTTATACAAACCACAAATTCATGTGTCATTTGTCTTCACAAGTCTATTCTCTCATAATACACTATGTAATCTTCGCGAAATATAAAAGAAAGAGAGCAATAAGCTCTCAATCTCATCTGATTCCATTTACTGATTTAAATTTTTGTCATGCTTAAGACCAAAGGCCATTAGGTTATATCCAATTTTCCCCAATAAAGGCAACTTATCATAATTCATTTGAACTATATCGTGCTCTTTATCTATCCAATACCCATGTTTCTCCCATAGTCTTGCTCCAAAACGTGTTAAAAAATTCATCATAGTAATCTACCATCCTTTCATTAAAGGATTTGTAAATCTCGCTAAATAAAAATAGAAAGACCCAGATTTTGCTCTGAGTCTTCCCCTAATTTTTACTTAACTATTTTGAGTTTCGATTTTATTTTTATTTTTTCCAAATCCTCTTGTGAGTATCCCCTATTGAGTAATATTTTTTCCGCAATTTGAATATCAGCTTCTAATGATTCGTTATCTCTACGCATAGAATCGGTTATAGCTTTTAATTCTTCAGTTTGTCGGTTTATCTCCTTCAATATTGGGTCCTCTTCTCTGGCTTTTTTCTTAAAAAAATTAAACATATAAATCACTCCTTTCATAATAGGAGATGCAATATACGCGAAATATATTTTTGAAATGTTTCCCACGGGATTCCAATGGGTGGTTCCCCGTTAGCCACGCTAAAATATAAAAGAGAAAAGACCCAATGTATTTCTACACTGAGTCTTTGTACACATACTACTTTTTCTCGACTGTTATATTGATGTAAACATTTCCATTTTTGTCACGCTTTAAAATATATCCATTGTTTTCAAATTCGAGTCTAGTTTTTTCAAACTCGTAATCATCCATCAATGATACAGCTTCTAACGCATCAAATAATTCATTAACATTACAATCTAACATAATAAATCACCATCCTTTCATAAAAGGAGTTGTAAATTTAGCGTGACCCCTGCTGATAAACAGGAAAAGTGTTTCATTGGCAGAAAGAACTACCAATATAAAGGCGCAGTGATTCGCACATACACCGGAATCATTCTCATAAATTTTCTATGGTCAGTACCTGCTTTGGATAAACGCTGCATAAGAGAGTGGTCGTTTTCGCCAAGATTGAATCCTACAATATTGTATCCAGCGGTTACATATTCACTATCACTCTTCTCCCATGAGTTCATCGGATTTCTCATACCCTGAATAATAAACTCCATCTGCTCTGGACTTGCCAGAACCACGTTTTCTAATTTAATCATTACACTTCTCACTTTCTATTAATTTTTTATTCATTACATTTTCGCATTTATTACTACAAATATAAGACTCATAACAATATTCAATCCTTTTTGTGAGTTTACCACAAACACAACAAGGCTTTTTATATCTTGAATGTATATAATTACTATTACTCATAGTTCTACCTCACTTTCTCTTTTTGTATCATGTCTTTTATGCATTTACATCTGTTTCTATGCTTGCACATAATTACCGTATTAGTGATCTGTAATTCATCGGTGTATGTATATGTTTTTTCTACATCGGTACAAAATTCAGGACAGTTTTCACAATATCCATCTACTATTAATTTAATCATCTTTCTAACCCTCCACAATTTTAAAATAATATTCTTCACGAACTGGAGCCAAAGTTAGTCCAATCTCTAGTAATGTTGCTTCATCAATGATGTCTAGTTCTCCTTCGTTGTGCCTTTTATTTATACTATAGTATCCACCAACACCGATCTTTCCATCTGTAAGAATATCCCGGATATCTTTGATGCCAATATATTCATTGGAAAATGTTTCTGCTGTGGCATAAATGCCCTTATCATCTCTGATTGGCGTAGCAAATCCAATAGGTTTATCATGCTCAAAATTCCAAGTTAAAGGAACTTTTTCGGGCACAGTAAGTTTACAATCTTTAGATATTTTATTAGAGAGTTGATTGATCACATCAAATAATAGAACTCTACCTTCTAATTTAATCATTTCGTAGCCTCCAATGTTATTTCCTTTTTACACTGCGGGCAAATTATATATTTATATTGCATAGATAAAGGGTCTGATGTATTCACTTTTTTAATTTCTATATCTTCTTTTTCATAACTAAATAAGCATCCGCATTTATAGCATCTCAATTCTGTTATTGTTCCAGGCTTAATAATTTTAATCATCTTTATTCATTCTCCTTTCTACACGATGCCACATACACAATTGAACGCCCTCTGTAGATATCCGAAATATCTTTTTCTGTTAAATTTAAATTAGAGAACAGCCAGTCGTCTGCATCTTTCCAATTATCAAAATCTTTATTAATAGTCTTACGGAACAATTCCAAAACTTCATAAAGATTTTCTTTGTAATAGTCTATTTTATATGTATTAGACCACTCTTTACTTGGACTATGAATCTTAAATATTTTCTGGATAAATTCTTTAATCATTTACGCTTCCTCCAATTCTCCAAAATGTTTTTCATATGTTTCTAAATCATAATGCATAAGATATTCCTTAGCTTCTTCCTCAGTCAATGCAACTGCACAATTTTTATAATCTGTTTCGTATGTCAAAAGCCAATGATTTTTTAAACTTTTAAATATCTTTACATTTTTTCCACTGTATCGGATTTGATTGCCTAATAATTTGCTTGCATAAGAATATTCACATTTTGTTGACACTAACTCCATTTTATCAGTGTTATATTTAAGATTATGTATTACGAATATCATTGTAAACACCTCTTTATTGGGTCTATCTCTCCATAATAATATGGGCATCTGTTACCGTTCTCAAAATTAGATTCGCGCATCAATTTAGTATCTACTAATACTATTTTCTGTTCACACTGTGGACAATTTATGTATATTTTATGAAACCCAAGAAGCATGTGTTCATTTCTTTCCGTTATCACATCTTCATTTTCGTAAGAGAATAAACATCCACAACGTTGACATTTTTGCTTTCTAATGGTTCCAAGTTCTATAATTTTTATCATTATTTTCCCATCTCCTTTTCGTCTTCAGCAGCTTTTTCTAAACATGCTGCTACAGGACCATTTAATAATAGCTCCCTCTCAAAGAAGTTAGTGCTGCTTACAGGCTTAAACCAATCACCAACTATATATAATGAAGCGTTCGCTGTTAAAATATCAGTATCCTTAGCATGATACATTATGTGAATCTCATAACATACCGAAGCACCAACAACATACCTGTATAATCCTTTTGTTGTTTCAGTCCAATTTTTCAATTCTCTAATCATTTCCGTATCTCCCTTTGAATAGTATTTATAATTGTTGCTAAGGCATGAGTAAGCAAAAAAGCACATGCCTCTGAACTTACAAGTCTTACATTTTTCATTATTAGACATGGCAATTTCAATTATTTTAGCAACTGATGTTTCATCTAACTTTAATTTGCCTCTCATTCAACGTATCCTCCTAATTCTATATCAGTAACCTGGTTAGCATCGACTTCCAAAATATCAATTTCAATATCAGAAATACTCTCAACATTGGTGTTTATATTATGCATTTCTTTCTCATAGAGTTTCACTGTTACTTCAGCCTTAACTTTCTCAGCTGTTTTTCTATCTGTAAACACTCCATAAAGATTCGCACAATATCCATATCCCTCATACCAAGTATTTCCATGAACCAAATATAATTTATCCATTATTTTTATCATCCTTTCTCTTAGACTTTTTAAACTGTTTATAAAATTTCTTTTTATTATGCCTGTTAAATGCACTTTTGATAGCACTCACAATAAACATTATTATGAAAAACATAGCTAAAACAATAAGGCCATACAGTGTGTCAGCAATATTTTTAGATAACCAAAAATCAATCATTATCCCCCTCCTCAAGTAAAACCCTAAACTCTCCATCACCAGCTTTAATTGCCTTAATTTCTCTATTCAAAATGTCGGTGTTAAGATATTTAGTCGGACAAACGTCATATTTAATATAAACTTCTGTTTCGCGACGGGCATTAACAATGGCAACATCGTTATATGCGTTTAATAAAAAGTCTCCAAATTTCATAGTGTTTCCTCACTTTCTTTATCATTGCAATCATCAATAACAATTTTAATATCATCTGGAACAACCACAGCATCAACACATGATGGCAAAACAATCACACCAGTTTCTTTCTGTTCTAAAATATTTCTTCTCAATTCTCTCAATCTTTCAGGTCTGACTGCGCGTCTAGACTTAATAACCAAAACATCACTCATCATTTGACTCTCCTTCTTTAAGTTTTTGTTCTAATTCAGAGAACATATTGTGATACCCATCGTTTATCTCTTGACCTATCCTATACCATTCATTATTTATATTCAGGCATATTTCAAACCATTTTTTGTTTGCCTCATTAAATTTCTTGCTCCACGAATAATTGATATAAAAGCAAAAACCAGACATAACAGTAAAGCCAATAAAAAATATGAATCCTATTGTGTTCATTTTTTACCTCTCTTTCTATAAAATTTGTCTAATAATATCGTTGTGGCCATATATAGATTTTTACACCCATATAAAATAAATACCCAAAATAATATAATGGGCCAGAAGAACAATACAATTATGATAGTAGCCACAGAAAAATCATACTCAATATAATCGACAATATCAGTTCGCCAGCTTTCCCTATAGTCAACGTAAGTGCCAATAATTGACACTATAAGACCTATTATTAAATACAAAACAATTAACAACACTATCATCTCTTTTTGCCTCTCCTTCTATCCTGCAAAATATAATCGCCATAAGCTGCTGGAGGTATTATTGCTACCTTCTCATGTTTCCATAATGAATATCCTCGACGCCCAGCTTTCTTATTTTGATCTTTTGTGTACATACTGGAAATATCATTACTCATGATGCAAAACCTCCTCGTCTGATTTAATATCACGCCCAGCATAATAACAATGTGCTATATATTTTTTAACCGCCACATCAATTTCATTTTTTAACTGGTCAGCAGCATTAACAAGCTCTTTATCATAATGAGTATTCTTAAAATATACCCCCACATCAAATGCATAGCTTATACAAATAGCATCATTTAATAATGGTGTTTTATTGCCTAAAAATATCGGCATATTATCATATCCATTATTCGATAATTCATTCAATAGTTCTTTTAGATCCTTGACTGTACATTGGTCCTTAGCATTATCTAACATCTAATCCTCCTAAATTATTGTTATTGTTTTTGTGTGTTAAATGAAAAAGAAAGAGCCCTAGTATATTTCAACCAAGGCTCTAATTTTATTTAGTAATACTATGTCCTCTTCGTTCATACATCTCAACAATCTTCATTACATGTCTTTTATTAAATTCTTCTGCTTGATCATCGCTTCTTAAACCTAAAGCATGTAAAGCATTATGAATATCAATTAAGTTTGCATGATAATGAGTTGCTACATTTAGTATCATTTTTTCTATTGACATACATATCACTCTCCTTTCTCATTACAGAGTGCGTGAAACACGCGAGCTATTTTACTTGTTTTTCTTTTTGCCCCCTCTTTCCAAAATATTGTTTGTAAACAGCATTAGTCATGCTATTCAATATTGCTTTAGCCTTTTGAAATTTTTTATTCATAATGTTAATCCTCCTAAATAAAAAAAGAGCCTTAGAATTCTCTAAAGCCCTTAAAATGTTTATTTCTTATTAACAATCTTAACCTTATGACCGAGTTTATTTTCAATTTCTTCGATTGTCATTTCTTTTGTTGCATATTCCACTATACGGTCTATATATGTAAAATCAGGTCTTACATCCTGTTCGCCAAATCCGACATCGATTGTCTTGGATATGTAAAGACCAAACAGCGGAGATCCGTATGTTTCCTTAATTATTATATTGTCTAAATGATTATAAAGTGGTAATGGAACATTATCAATTACTCTTTCATGTGTATTACCATATTCATCATGGTATTTATATGTAAGACACAAAACATATCTATTATCTGATTTATTGATTTTTACATCTATCAACTCACAAATATTATTCTCTGAAATCATTTCTTTTCCTCCTTAAATGTATTTTCTAATCTCTTACGTGCTTCCTGTATGCCATCTTGAAGTCCTTTTTCATAAGCACGATTTAATTCTGCCGCATTCTGAGTGGCAGTTGCCCAACGCTCACCAATACTAGGACCATATTCTCTGCTCATTCGAATTAACTGAATGGCACGTACTAATTCTTCTTTTTCAACTGTAATGTTATACTGTTCAGCGGCATAACTACTCAGCGTTGAAAATATAAATGCATCTTGTGTCTCATTCACAGTGGTTACAATTTTATCAACTGTACTACTTATAATATCTGATGTGTTTCCAAAAGTTCCCATAATTATGCCTCCTGAATAAATTTTTTAAAAACATCATAATAGCTAGACTTTGAACTGTTAGTTCCTAACATTTTCTTAGAAATAGCCATAGCAAGTCCTTTTTCTTTATCAAACGTGTCATCTTCTCCGCATCTTACGATTGTCTTATCTCCATCTGACCACAGAACAATTGTGCATGGACCTGAAAATATAACATTCTTGATTTCCGGCTTATTATTACATATTCCATAACGAGTGTTCATAGTTGCTGCATATCTTCCACTATTTCTTGGTGTTACCATATATTGTAATTCCTCCTTAATATCAAAATCATTTCTGATTTGTTTAATGATCATGTATTCGATATGTGATGTATCATAATATTCATTTATTCCGTCGCATGGAATACGATAACTAGCCGCAGCTTTACCAAGCATACTATATCTGCGAAAATAAAATGTGGTAACATCTTGGTATGTGTTATATTCACTCTCTATAGCAAGCCCATGCGTCCTACAAAACTCGCCAAGTTTAATCATTGGATGCCCTTTAATATATGGTGTATACCACTTAGGTGTCGGCAGCTTTATGTTCCTATCTGTATCTAAATAGTTCATAATATTAATCCTCCTTTATAATTCCAAGAAACTCTACTCGTTCCTCTGCTAAACTTACAAAATATCTCTTACCTTCAAATTCAACAATATCTCCGTTGTAATCTGTATCTTTATCTGGTTCTGAGGCGTATGCTAATATCTTTATTTTTGTTGTATTATTCATAAGCACCTCCTAATATTCGCTCGGAAATAGAATAGTTGTTACACTTCTATCGCATTCCGTAATTATCCAAATTGTAGTAGTATCGTTATACTTATATACTGCTAAAATTCTGTCGTTATCTTTTATAGCGGCGTCATTAGTCTTCTTGTCTTCATCACATGTGTCACCCCAATCACCCTGTGTGTATCTGGCTAAAGATTCCTCGACAAAAGCGTAAAATTCATCATCATTCTCTAATCTCTCAGCAGCACCCTTAGTTATAACCACTCTTCCTAATTCAAATTTTGCGTCCATAATGTAAATCCTCCTTAAAATGTGTAAAAAAAGAAAGAGCCCTTGTTAGGACTCTGTCTCGTCAGTGTTATTATTTAATTAGCCGTCAATATATTTGTTTTTTATACCAAGCATAAGCCCTATGAAATACCCAGCAACACCAACAATCGCTAATTTGACGCCCTGTTTCATAAATATCACACTCCTTTCATAATAGTACTTGTAAATTACACGACCATTATTCTTTCTCTTCAAAACATATTGGTTTGTGTGAGTACTCGTTAAATGGTGCATCTAAGCAGGCATTACAAGGGTCTTTAATATCATCTAACTCCTTGTACTTACACAGCTCGCAATATTTATCAAAACGAACTTCTCTATCTTGTTTACTTATCATTCCTGTCTCCTTCTAGCATCAATCATTATTCGGTCAATCTCATCATTACTCTTAGCTTGTTTAATGGCATCCACAACGTCATAACCGTATCCCAAATCTTTAGCTACGGCTTTACATCGTTTTTTACATTGTGACAATGATTCTGCTTTAGGTATTGGATTGTCAGCCCCACATGAACCCATATTTTTCACCTCCAAAAAAAAATATAAGAGGCTCAGTCTATATGACCAAACCTCTTAAATATGTTACTTAAAACAACGGCTTAATATTATCCGTCTGTACTGTTTTATAACCTCCTCACATGCCTCATCAACAGAAAAGCCTTTAACAATTAATTCTGAAAAAGGATTGCCAATTTGTATATGTGTTATTGTATTAAGTTCTCGCTGAACAATATCAATCCATAAACAATCGTCATTTTCAACCCTTACCCAGAGTCCGCCTTTTACTTTTTCTTTTAATTTGTCATGTAACGACTTACAAAATATAATTTCATACTCGCACATATAAATCACCCCTTTGTTTTATTTTCATTAAAGGAGTCGTTCTCATCGCGAATGTCATCGTCTGGTTCGTTAACTGCAAATATAATATTGAGTACTGTTCCAACCACCAAGACCACAATTATTCCAAATAGTATCAATATCATCTCACCTACCTATCCCATTTAGTAAACTTCCGTTCATTAAATTTTTTCTTTTCATTAAGTGCCTTAGTTATGGCTAAATCAATACCAGCTCGGCTTTTCAAATGATAATAATATAGATTAATAAATGGTGTATTCATTCGGTCTATTCGACCGCACGCTTGTTCCATAACTTTATAGCTGTAATTTTGCGAGTAAAATATAATTGTGTCAGTAGTAATGCAATTCCAGCCTTCACAACCAGCCGTATACTGTACCAAATATATCCATCTCTTTGAAGTTGGAACTGGCTGATGAGCATGTCCGCTCCATTCAGTAACCTCATAAATGTCGTCATAATTATCAAATGTTTCATTCAAATCAGCCATAGTATGAAGTAATATATCCCGTTCATAATCAAAATTGTAGAATATAATTGCCTTATCAGTTTTATCCAGCAATTCAAGTAGAGCTACAACTCTCGATTCGTCTTCGTTAACCAGCCGCCTTAGAACATAGCAAAGCCCCGCCGCTTGCTCAATGGGTTCTTTTTTATATGGGTCCCATCTTGTTTTCAGTATCTCTTTATACTTAGATATATCATACGAGACATGAATGTCTTGATGATGCGGTACGGTACTTCTCTCGAAATCCATATCTATAAGAATTCTGTCTCTTAACCTAATCAATCTATTCATATCGATGTATCTGTCAACTTGAGGCCATTTGGTATACCTTGAATATATGATGTGTCGCTCTCTAAACTCCGTTACATTCTTGTAGAACCTATTGGCTATAAATACTGGAATATAATCGCTCCATGTATCTCCTGGAGTTGCCGACAATATAATCCAATCGTTATGTTTAGATATCTTTAAGAATGCCTTAACCCATACTCCAGAACCAGTAACCTTGTCCTCGTCAAATATAAAGAAAGCATCTGTTGTATCAGCATACTTCTTTATATTATTCCACGAGTCAACTACAATTTTATTAGAATATAATTTATTATTCTTTGGATTACTGGACATACAGAAGTTTGCAAGTTCACCTTCCCACTCTAATGAATCTCTCTTCTTAGCCGTGGTTATGATATATAAGTCTTTTGGATTTTTCATATAAATCGTTTCCTGATTTTCAAGACAACCGCCCTGCTCTTTAAAATAGTAATATAAACCGGTACGGGACTTGCCCGAGCCTGTCCCGCCATTTAAGATACAACCAGTACTCATTTTTTTTACAGCATCCATCTGATAATCTCTTAAAAATGAATTAGCCATTAGCATCATCTTTTTTTTCGACAGTAGTCAGCTTCTTATATAACTCTTCAGCTTCCTTACCTTCGAAAGCGTTTATTATAACTGTCGTATCATTCATCCTTGTTCTTCCAACAACCATAACAGGAGGTGAAAACGGGTCTTTGCGACTATAACCGACAATCAGTCCATCATCTAATCTCTGAACCTTTAACTTATTACTCATCTGCTTCCTCCAATCCATATATTGTATGTGCTGTTTTTATAACATTCACATATAATATCTTCACGTTTTCAAAGTTATTCTCAGCAACGAAGTTGTTAAACAGTGTATTTAACTCACCGATATTTGGATAAGAAATATCAAACTGTGTCTCGTCTTCATCATCATTATGAGAAAATCCAACATTTACAGTTGCATAAGAATCAACCTTATCTACATATAAACTCCATGTTCCACCATTTAAAAAATAATTTGTAATCATACTCAAAATCTCCTTTAAAAAAGAGCCTCAGCATAAACTAAGGCTCTGTAAAATATTATTCATCCTCTTCAGCTTCGTCTTCTCTTTCATACTCAGCAGCGAATCTATCTAAATCCTGAGTTACTTCCATGGATGCAAGATATGCAGCTCTGAACGGCTTACCATTAACTACATCATCATATGGTCTTATGTCCATTCTCACAGAAGCTATATTTATATCATCAAGATATCCGACATTATCTTCTGTAAGAAGCTTACGGTGTCCACCAGTAACCAAATAAATATTAGGTCCTTTACGTGAGAACTTGACCTTAACTTTCATATGCATACGAGGTGCATCATCCGGATCAAGTGAATCTTTGACCTTAATATTCCAACCTACTCCGTATGAATTCGTATCGTTGGTCAGCATATCTGCAAGTTCCTGATCAGGTATAACTAAACTAAAGTTTCTGTCTCCAGCATTATTGTACTTAGATGCCTCGCCTCTAAAGTTTCTAAATATGATTCTTGCATCGTCAATCTGTAAGTTTCCGTTTTTTAAAATCTTTAATTCCATAGTCTAAATCTCCTTAAAATATAATTAATAAAAGTAAAAGACCCAATGCTTTTTGCACTGAGTCTTTTTAAATTACATATGAAATCCCATTTTAATATCATTAGGATTTTCTGTTGCTGTTTTATTATAAGCAATATTAGCTGAATTACAGAACTTCTGAGCTGTTTTATTACCGTTATTAGCCAACGTAGTAAAACTCGGTTCTATTACTAACTTATTGATTATACTGTTAGCAAATAACGCAATGTTTTTACCTATGTAGTAGCCAACAGTTGCTTTAAATACAACTTTTCCAATCTGTTTGCTATTCAATGTTAACATGTTCATAATATAAATCCTCCTTAGATTTGATATGTTTATCCATAACATGCCGTGTTTTTCAAACGAACATCAATTAAATGGCATCCCTTCGTCTTCGTCAGCATCTTCTGGTATATTCATAAACCCTGGAGTCACTTTACAAATATACGGGTCGTCCGAAACGAGCCATTCAAAATCTCCATACTTTGATATTGTATCGACTGCATCATCTATTAATCGCTGATAGAATGAACGGTCAATATCATCATACATGTTAGCCGCTTTCACAGATTCCGATTCAAGCCATCTAAAACCTGTCGAGCCAGATGCTGCATAATTCTTACCATCGTTAACGCGATATAATACTCCGCCGCCGCACCCCTTTTTTATAGGAGTAAACTGTCCAACTCGTCCAACAAAATGCAAGTCATGACCAGCTTTTATTTTCTCTACAAGTTCTGTGGCCTGTGGCTCAAAAGTTGTATCTGATATCTTTCCCTTTTTATATGAAGATTCAAGCTTGTCCAATTCTTTTTCTAAGCCACTTACATCTGTCAATCCTTCATTCATATCCAAATATAAGTCACCCTTAGATACCGAGAATGTCTCACACATATCCACAAATTCAATTTTCTCATGTGAAAATAGTGTCTTGAACAAATATGGAACCGCAAACTGTGTTCCAGTAGCAGTCCACTGATTACCGTGTTCTTCGTTATCACCCGGGATATAACCATACATCTTTTTACAGTCGTCTGCGTCCTTATACTTAGCAATATAAACGGCATCATTAACAAGGCACATTCTGTCATATGTAGCCTCATGCTCAAATGTATATCCATATCGTTCACCAAAGTCCATAACAAACTTAATGATCTCTGGCGTAGCATCTGGAATCTTAATTGAATCTGTCTTAATATGCGCAACTTGGAATCCTCGTTTCAGAACCTCGTTCTTAAGGTCAATCATGAACAGAGCTCCTCGCTTGGCAACAATATTATCCTTATTACGGATATCTCTGAATGGATTATCAAAGTTAGCCGAAGTAAGACCATAAACCGAGTTGATGGCTGTCTTAAGTGCATTAGCTAACTGTTTAGCAGACATCTCACCATCAATGACCTTCTGAATATACGGTGTAAGTTTACCGTCAAGCATGTGATTAACTTCATCCCATGCCTTATGTTTAATACTAACTCGACCCTCAACAATATCCTGAAATGCCTTTGTATATCTAACACCAAACAAGCATTCAGCAATAACACTATGTGGGTGCATAGAGGCAATATCTAACAATGCGACATTACCATACATACCAGGAACACCCTGAGCGAATCCACCTTCACCAACATCTTCTCCACGGTAAGTAGACTTACCATTTTCAAACTTATAACCTGGGAAATATGGTAATAAACTTCCAGCATCGCCATGAGTTTTTTCCATCATCTTAGGACAAGACCTAGCTAAGAATTGATATGTCTCCTCATCAATATCTTCTGGTGGAACTGGCTTTGATAAATCTCGATAATGAAATTCATTCTGAGGTTTTTTATTATTACCAAATATGATTTTGGTTGTTAATGTGTTTGTCGTATCATTAACAGTCATATCTGCTAAATCGGCTAGAATCTGTCTTGCCGTCCAGTCTGCCGATAAATAATTAAAGGCCGCCTCAGTAGCGATAACATCATTATCACAATACTCAGCGACCTTTACCCACATTTCCTTAGGGACCGGTTTATCCCATGGCAAACCTAATTCCTGATGGTGTATTCCCATCTCAATTTCAAGCTTCTTTAAACTTTTTTTATTTCCAGCTGATGCAAAATCATATACATCGGTATAACTTAAATTATATGCTGCACCAAAGAACGCATTTCTATCACCAGATATAATTCTCTGCGATAAATCGTATAATTGCTCATTTGTATACCCCATCATTCGTGCATATATCAAATGATTATCATACCTTCTACAATTGAATCCGACCAGTTTGAATCTGGTTAATTCTTCAATATCTGATGGACTAGGATTAATCATTCGTATAACTGATCGTCCTTCTCCCTGTATTTTACAATTAACAAGAAACAAATTAGGGAATACTTCAATATCATAAAATATAAGTTCATCTGAATCTGCATCATTTGAACTGTCCATATCTTCTGATTTCCATTTAATCTGGTCAACCAGTTTTAAGCAATAATCCGAATGATTTGAACTCTGCGCCGCAAATCCAATTATTGCATTTTTCATATCAGACACATCATATTTAAGTCCGCTAGAATATGCGTCATCCAGAATCTTTACTATAAAATCCATACTAGGCTTTGTGCCTGGATGAATCTCTTTGAGCAAGTTACGCTTTATTAGCTCTCGTAAGCTTCGCTCAGATTTAATCACCTCTCCACTTACCATTTTCTTTTCCTCCTTTAAAGGTAAACCAGAACTGATGGTTGCAATTGGTAAGTTATTACATTTAGTCAGTTTCCTTCGCAATGAAGATTTTCCAGTAAATACCTTAATTTCTATTTCATCTGCAAATATTCGGCTAAGCTTAGTAACATCTCCAGTATAAATATAATGAAGATGTATCCCAGCGCCTCCTTTGCTGATTTCAGCGTATGTAGGAGGCCATTTACTAGCCTCTGCCAAATTCTTTTCAAATGATTTTTCTCCTTTCTCATCCTTGATATCAAAATCAATAACTATGTGATTTTCAGGAACCTTGACATAATGAAGTCTCGATTCGTCAATATCACTGAGTTTTGTTGTGACTTTATCCCATGGCATAGTTGGAGTCTCATTGTCTGTGGCATATTGAGCTGGACACCTACAGCATTCTTTGCTGAAAGTTGTGTTGCCTGTAGATTCTTCAATGACGAGCCATGATTCTGAATTGACATTCTCATTTTTATCCTCCGACTTTTTTTCAGATTCAAATATCTCTTTCTTAAACTTTCTATAGATATTTTTCATACGACCTTTACTGTCTGGTTCTTCTTCGTATTCCTTGAAATAATTCTTCAACTCTTCTTTAAATATTCTTTGTGAATATGGGTAAGGTACTTTTGCGTCATCGCAATATACCTTGTACATTTCCCAAGAAGCTTTCAAAGTTGTCTCATCATCCCTAGAAAATACAAAATATGAATCCATAACAAAGTTATAAAAGTCATTTGACGCTCCCATCATATCAATTGGGATATAGCTGTCGTAAGCATCTGGTTCTTCGTCATAAACATTTTTACAATGATAGGCTATAGCGCCCAACTCAAAACCAACCTGCTTAACAATCTGTTTATATTCTCTACTATTCAATTTATTCCCTGATGGAGTTACATCGATAAGTCTTCGAATAAGACCAGATTTGCCATCCGTAATCTTTACAGGTTTATTTGTACCCATAAATAAGAAAGCATTAAATCTATTAGAATATGTTGACTTGAACTTTTCATTCACAGTCATAAGCTCATGAGATACAAGACTATTTAACCTAGTGTTATCCTCAATATGAGATAAATCACCATCATGTTGGATAGCCACCAAAGGATTTGTCTTGAATGCCTCCAAAGCAAATACATTGCTAGATGAGCCTAATGCTTTAGCATCAAAGACCGAATAATATCCTTTAAATAATTCCTGTATAACGTTAAGAATTGTTGATTTACCTGTTCCAGCAGCACCATAGAATACCATAAATTTCTGAATCCATTTAGAGTCACCAGTGATTACTGCTCCTATAGCCCATTCAATCTTATGTCTTTCTTCTGGAGAATATAAAGTTGAAATGAGCTTATCCCATGCTGATGTGTCGCCTTTTTCCAAAGGATATTCCAATCGCTTACTTGCGTAATCCTTCTTAGTTGTCTTAGTGTTTGCAAATATGAGTGTTTCATCTAACGGATGAAAATTATCTCTCATCTGCTTTTGGCAATATTTATGCCAAGAATCTATCACGCCAGTTTCGCTGTCCCACATATGAAGAATATAAACACTTTCGCCCATGGAATGTTGCTTATACTCATCAGCAAATTTATCCAGTTCATGGTCTATCATTTGAATTACATCCTGTTCATCTGTAGACCACAAACCAGACTCTTCAATCCAGACTGCATAAAAATCTCCACCTCGTATCATGAGGTCTGTGCTTCTGTTATTAATAATGAATCGAGGATATATCTCTGTAACGCCCTGCTTTTTGCTGCGAGCAGATATTTTTAAAAAATCAAGCATTACATTTCAAGTCCTCCTTTCTAAGATATACCGTTAAGATACCAACACATCTGGTCCCATATCTCAACCATTGCTAAATCACATTTGCAATCCCTGATATAAAACAATCCACCTTTACCGTTTGGCGAGTATTCCCTATCAATGAATCTATCAATGACATCATTTACATATCGCTTGTCGAAGTTATTATTATACATACCACCAAGTTCCATGTTGTTTATCATTTCCCAAAACCACTGCGCAGTTCTATCCCCAACTTTGGGGTTGTCCATAATACTTACTTCACATCTGATCGCAAGTGCAATCATCATCTCCAATACAGTACATGGTCCTGTTATATATGGTAAGAAATAATCCTCTTCAAATCCCATGAATGATGCGAATCTACGACGAAGCATAAGACCATCAGACGCACGATTAGCGTCATTACACATCTTCCATCTAAATTCTGTTTTATGCAACGCATGTAATAATTCAGAATATGAAACATCCTTGGAAAATCTACCTTTGCAAACTTTATCGCTCAGCCATGCAAAGTATTCATCGTTTATTTCATTTATATTCATTAAACATTCCTCTCATCTGGATACAAATCATAATATTCTTCTGAATCTCGAAGAATTTCATAGTCAACTTTTTTACTATCGTCTCTGACATATACGGTATCGTCTTCATACTCACCGAAATGTTCTAAAGATTCAAGACCAACCATCTCATCAATGTCATCAATCTTATTATCGTAGATATCTGTAAGAACACCATCTGAATAATAGTTAAGAGTTGTTGGCTCATATTCAGAGCAATCATATTCGTCCGGTGTGATTACATATGGTCCGGTGTTATTCATACTTTCATCGTCCTCCTTTTCTTCGCTCTTGTTATAAGCCACATACTCCTGTGTTTCTATTATATTTTTAGCGTTTTTTTTTACACCTTCGATGCCTTCTACGCTAGTCAGTTCACTGTTTTCAGAACCGCCTTCTTCAATAATATCTTCGTATGGACCCAAATCAAATTTATACTTTACAACTTCCCAGGTGACTACAGAACCTGCCGCAGCACCAAGAATAAATGAAAATATCATATCAATCTTATTCATAGTAAATTCTCCTTATTTTGAAAAATAATGATTTCCTTCACAAAACAGAGGCGTACCATATTCACTGTAATGCCCTGCTGTGAAATATAAAACTTCGTCATTTGTTCGATTAAGTAACTCATCAATCACTAGCTGGTAAATATCTTCCTTAACATAACATCTGTTTATTCGTCCGTTATGCACCGAAGAAAACTGACCGGGAGCGTATATAACTTCACTTAACGAGTTGTCAAAACGCTCGCAGTCAATACGATTCAGAATAGTATCAATAACCAATCTTTGACCGTATTCGCTTTCTCCTTCCGCTTCTGCCATAGTAACTAATGTTAACAATTCAATCTCGTCATCTGACATTACGAAGGTCTGCTCAATCACAGACTCTTCTATTTCTGCTATTTCAATGGTTTCATCTTCAATTAATTCATCAAAATATAAATCTTCTTCGGCAGTATCGTCGACTTTATACTGCATTGGAACAACAATTTCACTTGAAACACTTGCTTTGAATATTTCGTTCGTAACCGGCTTCTTCATATGAATAGATATTAATGAAGATATACCAATTACAAATACCATCCCGATAGCAGCTAGTTGGTTCTTAATTTGCATAATACTCCCTTCGTAAAAATACCCTTGGCTCGATTAGTAACCGAATAACCAAGGGTAATCAAACATATCTCGGTATATATTACCCGAGCCAATGCTATCTAATCCTGGAACCAAAATATTCCATAATATTTCCGTCGCAATTATAATCAATTATGATGCTTCGCTCATATCCATTAACGAAATCTGTGGCTCTAGGGTTGTCTAAATTGTATAATCCAAAGTCAATACAATTGTCCCCTATAGGATTCTTCTTATCATAAATCCAACCTGCAATCTGTCCAGCAGCTGTCAACGGAAATCCAAGTGCGGCATTAACTTCATTGACAAACATATATCCCTGAGCTTTGAATTTTTCGTTCAAGTATCTCTGTTGTTTTGTAAGGAACAATTTATTAGCACCAGGTGTCTTACTCCAGTTAACATTAGACTCATCGAATATAACTGCAAAATCGCCAAGAGTGTTAGGGTCAAACACTTCTATAGTCTTCTTAACTTTCTTCTCTTTGCCAGTCTTCTCATCTATGACAGTTTCTTCAATTTCTTCCTGCTTTGTATTAAATCTAAGCTGTTTGTCAACATCCTCACCAAAGCGTTCAACAACTCTCTGTCTGTATTCCTTAAGTGTCTTGTTAGTTGAAGCATAAGCAGCTGCAAGTGCAATATTTCTCTTCCTGAGAATATTGTTAGATGTAAGAATTGCTGTGAGTGATAATCCACCTAATATAACTGATGGGGCATACAGTTTTACAATATCCATTACCATATGTGCTCTGATTATCACTTTATCCTTAGCGGCATCTTCTTCTGTATACTCTTCTGACCCCTCTGGTAACATATCAGGATTAGCTATAACCTCATCAGTCTTGATGATGTCGTCATTAGCCTTATCGATGATATCACTTAGCTTTGTTGTTGCTCTGCAAGCCATTACGCCACTTGCACCTACACCAATCACACCAGCACATATAAGAATCTCAGGGCTATATTTCTTTACCTGAAATCCTACCTTATTCAACATTCTTGAAGCCTTATTTGCTACATTATTAAAATTAAACATTATTTATCTCCTTTCAAACCATCAATAATAGATGCAGTTATTCTCTTATTTTCTTCAAGCTGCACATCAATTGCATTTTTAGCAGCCTGAATTTCTCCGCCCAATGCCGCATAACCGCAAATATCAATCCAATTATCATCTTTATAAACACCGCTAGAATTCCTAGCAACTTTCATAAGAATCATCATATTGGCAACATCTTCAGATAATATCTCTGTGTTCAGATATGCGCTCCACATATCTGCAATTGTCTGAAAACTATCTTCAGCATCACCATATGTTCCCTGACGCTCACCATTAATGATTGACTCTGCCTTGCTTAGAATTCCATTTCTATTTATTGGATTACTACTATTCGTGTCATTTTCTTTAACGTATGCCATAATATAAACCTCCTATAAAATCCACATAACTAGCTTATATGTAAGAGCTATAATAAGCACCATTACACATATTGTTATAACAGCTGCAAAAGCATATCCTAAATAATATCCTAATGATTTCTTCATAATTCCTCCTATCTTAAAGGCTTAGCCTTTGGCAATCTGAGCATGTAATCACCTCTGATACAAACAACCTCTGCTGAACTTAAATTAGTCCATCCATAATCGTTGTCCGTGTAATTATGACTCATGCCTACTGCATCATATAAATCCCCGACACTTACTGAATCATAGGTATCGAGAATATCAAGTAGAGTGTCTAAAACTTCTTTAGCATCTGACCTACTGTCAAATATTAATTCTTTATAATCATACGCATATCTTGATTCCCGTCTCCGCTCTCTGTCGTCACGGTCTCTATCAGAATAACTGCTATAAGAGACATACGTTGCTCCATTAGAATACCTGTCTCTGTCGTCACGGTCTCTACTTGATCTCCGTGTGTCACCATACAGAAGGATGTCAATACCATCTTTTACAATATCTGACATCAATTTCTTTACAGCTGGTATAAGCACACTTCCAAAAATATAAGACTGCATTCCACTAGCTTCTGGGGATATGATAGAATCTTTCATCTTCGCAATCTCAGATTTCTTCTTAGTTCTGACCCTACCACTGGTTACTTTGCTTACTTTTCTCTCTTCTGATAATTTGGCCTGCTGTTCGGCTTTATATCTGTGAGAGTTTGGTTTAATATCCATTTTTACTTCGCTCATTGAATATCTCCTTTAATATGTTTCTAGCAATTTGCCAGGAAGAGAAATATTTGTTCCTGCAATCCTGTTATTCTGCTTTTTAAATTGATAAGCTAAATTGTTTCTTGCTTTTGCCTCGGAAGGAGCGTATGTCTCTCCTTTCCAATTACTAGCAATACAAACATTAAACGACATAATTGGTCCGTTATAGACATATCTTGGCATATTAATATCTCCTTTCAGCCAAAAGAAAAAAGGAAGACACTCTGTTAAGAGCATCTTCCTCTCGGTTTAATAAATATTCAATTTTCTTCTACAGCTTCATCATTGCTGTCATCGTTATCAAGAACCGTGTAATTGTCATTCACATAATCAATCGTAGCTTCCAAATCATTATGCCCAGATTTCTTTCCCAGAGCGTAACATAATATCATTCCTAAACCTGCACCAACTCCAATTCCGAGTTTCTTGCCGTTTCTCTTAATAAAATTACGTACTTTCTGTCCTTTACTCTCTGAAACTGCTGTGATTTCAGTAGCTTCTTCTGATACCTGTGTATCTTCCATTTCAATTACTTCCTTTTCTTCGTTTGACATAATATAAATCCTCCTAGAATATAATTAATTGGATATGTATTTATCCATTAAAGGTGTTGTTTTTAACGCGTTTTTTCATACTTGTAATGCGGTAGTACTGCATATTCAAGTACCCAGCATAGTTCACCATCATCAGTTGAACTCGGGACCTCTGTTACTGTAATTAAGCCGTCACTGTAAATATTCCAACCCATATAATCTGATACATCGGTATGTTTTAATCCAATCTCATCATACCATTCTGACAAAGAGATACATTCTTCCATACCACCTGTAAGTCTATAATTGAGTCTATTAATAGCGGCCTTGACATCTTCCAAATCCATTTCAAATGGACGACCGGATATCGGTTCAATACATAAAGGCTTTCCCTTACGTACAAAAGATGGCTCAGTAGAACTAATTTTTTCTACTTTCTTAGCATCTACTTTCTTCTGAACCTCTCTCTCCTTCTCTTCACCGATGGTCTCAATCACTTTCTCTTTATAGTCACTGAGTGTATTAGCCGCCAACTGATATGCCGTAGCAAGAGCAGCGTTTCTCTTTACATGAACTGTGCTTGCTCCAACTATGCAACCAATAGACAATGCTCCTGAAATCATCACTGGAATATATGGTTTCCATGCAACCTTGACAACTTCTGTAGGTTTGAGTTCAACTGCTTCTTCTTTCTTAGCTTCATCTATTAACTTCAAAGCTTTTGGTGTTGCTTTGACAGCAAGAATAGTTGTCGTAATCATTCCTGCAATACCTACACCCACAGCAATTTCAGGACCATATTTTGACACCTGTTTTGCTATGGGTCTGAATATCTTTTCTAAATTAGTTCTCATTCTTTTTCTCCTCTAACTTCTTATCAAACATGCCGACATACCTGTCACCAAATATTTCTTTCTTATTATTCATAGCATCTTCAAATCCAATTGCGGCTACTATGGCATTCTTCTCCGCATCAAAAGCAATAAACTGAATTTTATTAATTCTTAAATAATCCTTAACGATGTCCATTGCCTCATTAAATTCTTTCTGTGTTGGGTTTGTAATAATGTTGTTCATAGTAAATTCTCCTTTTTGATATTAAATATTTTAGTGTTACATAAAAAAAGAAAAGAGGCGCCGTTAGGCAACCTCTTCGTCCTTAGATTCGAGCTTATCAATCTTTTCGCTAAGCTCATCGATTTTCTTACTTCTCTTACTGTCTACAACTGCTGTGATAAATGTCATAATTCCCATAGCAGCTGGTATTATAAGAGTTTTAAAATCAAACTTATCTTTCATGATTAATCCTCCTTTCCATAATAGGCTAAGTATTTGACACGACAATCAATCATAATCGTCGAAATTAACCCTTGGTTCAAATGGCATGTCGATTATGTAGCATCTCCTGCCATCTGGAAGGTCCTTTGGAACGTGATTGAATTCAATCCAGAATTCGCCCTCATCAGTTGGAGCCCATCCCATTTCATCTAATTCCGGTCGTTCTTCTATTCCAATAAAATCATAAAACTCATTAAGCAAAGCTGCACCAGCCAGAGCAAAGTTCCTATTAAGATGATATTCAGCGTTCATGACCTGCTCAACAGTAGCTTCAAAATACCTATCAGATACCGGTTCATAAAATAATACAGGCTTACCAACGTTTTCGTCTAAATATAATGCACAAGATTTGCATCCGAGATATGAACTAGAAATATATCTGTTTTCTGCTTTCTCAGCTGCAAGTTCAGTGATTATCTTTTCATGAGCATCCTGTCCGTATAATTCAATAAGTTTTCTCTTATAATCTTTGAATCTCTGGTCTAATAATCCATACGCACTTACTAAACTTGCCTGGCTCCTTTTATTTAATATATTTGCGCCAAATATACATAAAATAGTCGCTGAGCCTGTCACTATGGCTGGCAAATATGCAGGTAACATAGCTGTTGCCTTTTCTGCAAATGTAAGTTCCTCTCCTTTCTCATCACTAGCTTCCTTAAGCAATCTTAAAGCTTTAGGTGTCTGTTTAGCTGTTGTTACAGCTGTTGCTACTACACCAGCCGCACCAATAAATGTTAGTACAGTAGCAGTTTTGCATTTCCATCGGTAATGTGACTTCATGCTATAAATCCTCCTTATTATAAAAATAAAAAAGAGAATAGAATGGGACTTGAACCCATGGCCCGCAGAATAAATCTGCTGCTCTACCACCTGAGCTACCTATTCTCTCATTAGATAAATTGTTTTTTACGCGGATAAAAAGAAAGAGCCCTTGTTAGGACTCATACTTCATAAGCATTTGTGTATTAACAAATACTAAACGAAAATCAGAATTAAATCCTGGTTGCTTTAGTGTCACTCTCCCGTAATAATCCCATTCAGGTGACTCATCAATTTTTTCTATCTCAAAAATCAAGCCACCATACTTAGTATTCCGTTTATCATAAATCACTAAATCACCTTTCTTTAAAGTCTTTGCCTCGTTTAATTTCATTATAAATCACACTCCTTTCATAACGGTACATGTTTTATCCGCGAAAAAGAAAGAGCCCTTGTTAGGACTCAGTCTTCATGTTTTTCAACATATCCTCCAACAAATCTAATTTGTCATCAATTTTATCAAGCATTATTGCTTCGCTAATTAATACTGATTTTGATGCCTCTATCAATCGTAAAGAACCATGAACAAGTAACAACGTATCAGAATCCAACTCCTGTATGCTATCCTTGTTTCCAAGTTTCTTTGCAATTACCTCAGTAAGAACATCCGTCTCATTGCATAATCTTTTAACGCTTTCTTTCATAATACTCATAATATAAATCCTCCTTATTGATTTATTGTTTTCTCATAAAGGTATGCGTTTTTTGCGCGAAAAAGAAAGAGCCCAAGTCCTAAGACTCAAGCCCTTCTTTCATCAATCCTTAGTAACAAGTTTTTTGATTAGCCATACCAAAAAACCAATACATACTATAACGTCCCCAAATATAAGTATAGCTGCACTGCCTATTGCACTTACACTAAGCACTACAACCGTAGTTAGTATAAAAACGATAAGTATCAAAATAATTAATAGTATCATTTCAACCTCCTTATTACTTTCAGTCATTAAAGGGATTGTATATCGTGCGAAAAAGGAAAAGCCCTTGCGGGCTCAACCTTAAGCATTTGATGATGACCATTTCATATCATTCTTTGAAAATATTTCATTGATACCGTTAATTGTCCGTACTCTATCAGAAACCATGCTGTCACGACTATGAATTGTAACACCTATCTCAAATTTAAAATCTTCGATGGCATTAGCAGCCTTAATCATTTCATCAAATTTCTCCAAGAATTCGTCAATCTTCTGTGTTCTCTGTTCTTTTTCCATTTTGAAATCCTCCTTAATGTTTCATCACTTTCTCATAAAGGAACATGTTTCTTACACGAAAAAGAAAGAGCCCAAGTCCTAAGACTCAAGCCCTTTGCTTTACTTTCTACATATCTTTGATTTAATTTTTTCTTTTACTGTCCTATAAGTATCAACAACTGGTTCTCTTAACTCTGGAGTAACTGCAATAGCTACACCAACTGCAACTGTCGGTATTACTATCTGAGTCGTCCATTGTCTAATCTCCCTAGCTGCTTCAATAGTCTTCCAAGTCATATTAGTATCCTCCTTATATGTATCTCATTAAAGTACATGTAAATGACGCTAAATATCTCGTTTATCAAAGCACGTTTCCCAACGCTCTCTTGGAATCGGTTTCATTTTGAGTGCCCACATGAGCTGTCTTACAGTTATCGTTGGATATAATCCGTCTGTACACTTCCCGGCACGAGCATCAAATAGATTTTTAAAACCAATATCCAAATATATCGGGTCAGTAAGCCAAGGGTCTATAGCTGTCCACCATGTATGTTTCGTTTCAGGATTATACCGCTGCTGTATAACTGCTAACCCTTTATCGTCAATCTTATATAATGTACATTCGTTATATACTGGATGATTACAAATGTATCTTTTCCCATATAACGAATAATATATATCTGGTTTATCAAAATGATATCTCATCAGCTCACCACCTAAGTTAAAAGAAAGAGCCCTTGTTAGGACTCAGTCTCTGATTTTTTAATCACTTTTCGATTCTTACCAGAATGTATTCTGGATTATTCAAACAAGATTTAAGCTCATTAAACATCAAATAATCTAATCGTTTTGATCTGAATACATAATTATCTGTACCACTCTTAGTTTTAGATTCTACTAAAGTTAAGAAATATACTTTATTATATTCATTCATATCCAGTGATTTTATTGTTTCTAAACTTTTATCTAATTGAATAATTGTCATAAAATATCACTCTCCTTTCATAAAGGTATATGTTTTACGCACGAAAAAAAGAAGACACTAAGTTTCCTTAGCGCCTCCTAAAATGTAACTACTTCTTAAATCTAATCAAGTTCTTAACACTGTCCCGTCCAAATGTGGATGAGAATATTCGTCCGTCTCCATCAAATTTAAACGCTTTAAGAGCAGCCCAAATACTTACAACTCCTCCAGATATGCCACCTACAGCCCACATAGCCACTTTAGTAATACGGTCTTTCTTAGCCTCATTAAGTTGCTGTGTCTTAAGCTCATTACCCTCTTCCCTGGCAAGAGCTTTCTCGTCAGCATCATAATCTGCTTTTTCAAGTTCTGTACTCCTATCGATGTACTTGTGGAGTAGGTTCGATAACTTTTCATACTCTTCAGTACCTGGCTCCATTTCATTCAATTTTGCTGAGATTCGTCCAATCTCATCTTCCAATACACTTCTTGTGTTCATTGAATTGACCTCCTTTATTTTATAGTCATTAAAGTACTTGTTAATTCTGCGAATCTCTGACCAGAATAATTCGTTTCTTATTAAGTAAATCCTGGTTAGGCACGATAGCAACATTTACAGAATATAAACCAGTGTCGCCATCTTCATCAGATACGGGTCTAATCTTGAAACTTCCGTACGCATCTCTATTACTGCATCTGATTTTATCCAATACAACAGACATAACTACACCAATTGCAGCTCCAAGAATAAATGCTAATATAACTGCCATTTCCATTTTGAACTCTCCTTTCTATTCAACTTTCATCAATGCGAATATAAGACATATTACTGTCACCTTCGTACTGAAAATAAAAAAAGAGAAAGCTTCTTTTATTCTTTCTCCCATTAAAGGGCATGTTTTTAATGCGAAAAGAAAGAGCCCTTGTTAGGGCTCCTCTTCAACCGCATTACCGGTTTTCTTTCTAAATATTTTATTCATCTTGGATTTAATTTCATCTGAATACAATGGAATTATTAAGCTATCAAAAGTGATTACAAATATTATAATATACATGATTACTATCCCTAACCAATGCTTTTTATAGAAATCTGTACTTTCCTTTACTAAATCCCAATAATCATTCCAAAAACTTTTCATAATATAAATCCTCCTTAGATTAAAATTATTCTCATAAAGGTATCTGTTTTTAATGCGAATTTACAATTTGTTAATATTCTGTTCATTTACTCACAGCCATATATCGTAGTATAATATAGACGAAAAATTTAAGGAGGTATTTCAATTATGAAAAAAGAAGAATATGAAATATTTATTGACGAAATGTCAAACTTAGGGGATGAATGGACTATTGAAGAGCTTGAGGGTACATCTTATTCAAAAATGTCCTTAGAAAGAGCTATCCGAGAAAGGAAGTCTTCTCTTGATAAAATGAATGGCATAATGGGAATGGTTGGTCTCTAATCTAGCTTAGAGGGTACATCAGTTTTATCTGGTGCGCCCTCTTTTTCTTTATATGTTACTTTTCAGGATATGTATATGAAATTTCTATAATTCCATTATCTGGATTACGCGACATAGTTAATTCCGAGTCACCTTTTTTAGCCATAAAGAAAGAACTGTCAAATGTTAAATCCGTAGTAAATCCTGCTGATTTGCATTTATTACCATAAGTCTTAAACTGACTTGATGTTGTCTCATATATAAAAATGTCTGTCCAAGTTGAACTCTCATAATGAATGTTAATATTGTCCATTTCTGGATAAGGTAACTCAGTTAGAAACGAATCTGACTCCCATTCTTCTTTAGTGGCTGATGGTCCATCATATGTCTTCCATGAAGCACTCTCCTCAATGTTTTCGGTACTTTCAATATTACTATTATTTGCCTGAGTGCTATCAGATGACGTACCGCCACAACCTACAATACTTACAGCTGTTGCCGCAGTTAATAAACCTAGAATAACTTTTTTCATGTGTTTGTTCCTCCTTAAAATTATATAAATAGTATAACAATTGTCTGCTAGGTATTCAACCACAAATATAGATATAATTGTAACCTAGATTAAAGAGAAATAGTCCTGTGAACTTACCCTCTCTCAATATCCAGCAGCCAAAAGAATCGCCGATACAGTTCATAATATGTATCTTTACAACACGGTATATCAAACCTAGCTTTAAGAATATCGTATGAATATCCTTCAGTAACTCCCTGTAAAATATAGAAAGATAGTTCCAAATCAGTTAATCTTGCAACTCTTTCAATCATATCAATCCTATTAGAATAATAAGCCCTAGCCATTCCATAATCAGCCGTGCGATCACTAACTCCTGATGATTTAACGCCAAGTCCAACTTGATAAGAATCGTATCCGTCTAATATAGAATAAGCCTTCTTCCAATCATCGTATTGCAAACAAAAATGCTTAAGTTCGTAGTATCTATGCTTGTCTATGTAATATTTGTTTTTCTCTGATAATACTGGTCGTATCTTTGTTGCCATAATATCATCTCCTTGATTATTATTGCCGGCAAGTCTATTCTAGGTTAAACTTGAGAATCAGTAAAAACAACTTCAGTGGAATTCATTAAGCCATCTATGCATAGTTGCTTCGCATGGGTAATCTTCATATTCTAATGTGTCACTTGTGATACTACCATCTAGCACTCCGTTTATTATCTCCGCAGAATATTGTTTATATGGATATAAATCATCTGGTAAGACCCTATGTATGTGTTTACATACTGGACATTTGAATCGTTCTATTTTAACGATATTTGAATTTCTATTTTGCGTCCGTACACTTCTTGACACAAAGTCATAGTGTTTTAGGACAGCGCCGCATTCAAGACATGTATGAGTTCTCATAAATACTCCTTTTTGTTGAAGTATAATATAAGATACCTATTGTATTATGTGGTAAATAATGGTAATTATTTTTACTCCAAAATTATCTACATAAAATAAAGAGCATCAGCTGTATGCCAATGCTCCTAAAATTATTTTTCTATTCTATTCATTTCATCTATCAATTCAGATAACTCTCTATGTGTATATACATGTTCCGTAATATCTTTTTCTTTATGACCAGATATAAGTTTTAATATGTACTCATCCATATGTGCCCTTTTCGCTTTTGTTATAAAGGTATGTCTTGTGTAATGGGGTGTATACTCAATAGAGAATTTTAATTGTTCCATAACCTTATTAAACCTAGTTAAGTATTGATCGTAGCTCAAACCAATACCTTTCTTTTTATTAATATCATTAAATAAGAACTTGCTTCCTACAGACATTGCCTCGTCGTAGTATTTCTTTACAATATTCATTACCAAAGGATGTATTGGAACTATACGGTTCTTTCCTGAATCTGTTTTTATTCCACCTTGTATATATCCTTCAGCTATGTGTACATTTTCCATTTTGATTTTAACCAACTCACTGGGTCTCCAGCCGCTATAGCAAGCATAGATAATCATATCTGCAAATGGTACAAATTCAATACTTCGCCATAATATATCCATTTCATTCTCTGTAAATGGACTTTTATCTTTATGGTTCTGCTCTTTCTCTATAGCCACTTTCTTATCAAGTGAAAATTCTTTTGCAAAATTCCTATCGACGATTCTAGCCTCAACCGCGTATGAAAACATATGATTAAATAGATATTTCATACTTTCCTTCGTCGATGGCGATGCTGTTTTTAATTCACCTTTGTATTTACCTCTTGTTTCTATGATTGAGCCATTATTTATGCAATGCTTCATATCAATTATAGTGATATCGCGCATCTTCTTCTCATACAATGACGAACAATATTTATATGCAGATTTTGCTCTGTATCGATGAGACTCATGGTCTACAATCCAATCATCAAACCAAATAGAATACAACTCTGAAAATGTAATGTTTTTATTATCAATATCAAACGGGGTCTTCAAATATTCTGATAATGCGCTTGCAGCCTCCCCTTTTGTTTTATAATTAGAACCAAGAGTTTTTACAATCTGTTTACTTCTGCCAGTCTCAGGATTTAGTTCCCAACCTACGGTTACTTTTGCTCTATAGCGTTTTCTACGGCTATCATAACTGATACTTCCTTCACCGTTACTGCGTCTTCCTGCCATGTTTCTCTCCTTGTTAATGCGTCTTGTTATATGCGTCTTTTGCGTCTTGTTTGCGTCTTGTCTCACCGCTTATCACACAAAACCACACCAAATTTGACGATAAGTTGAGATGATGTAAACAACAGAAGAGAAATGTAAATCGTGCCAAAAGTCCAGTATTTATGCTTCTTCCATATACTTATTCCTTAACTGTCCACAGGCACCATCAATATCTCTGCCCATTTCCCTTCTAATTGTAACATTTATTCCGTTCTTTTCAAGTTTATTTTTAAATGCGTACACTTCATCCTTACCAGTCTGCTTATAATCACGCTCCTTGATAGGATTAACAGGTATAAGATTAATATGGCAGTTCATGCCCTTAACAAGTTCAATCAACTGCTTTGCACATTCCATTGAATCATTGACGCCTTTAACAAGGCTGTATTCAAATGAGATTCTTCTGCCTGTACATTCTATGTAATACCTGCATACATCCATTATCTCCTCAATTGAATACTTATTTGCTATAGGCATCATTGTCTTTCTTAGTTCATCATTAGGAGCATGAAGTGAAATAGCAAGTGTAATCTGTAACTTAAGGTCAGCAAGTTCCTTTAACTTAGGTACTATTCCACATGATGATACAGTAATATTTCGCTGGCTTATATTAAGCCCCCTCTCATCATTGAGAAGTTCTATAAACTTAATAAGATTATCATAGTTATCCATTGGCTCTCCAGAACCCATAACTACAACATTGCTTACTCGCTCCCCTGTAATCTTCTGTATTCTGTATATCTGGTCAAGCATTTCAGATGGTCTTAAATCCCTGACTTTGCCGTTAAGTGTAGATGCACAGAAACGGCATCCCATACGGCATCCAACCTGTGAAGATATACATACTGAATTACCATGATGATATTTCATGAGTACACTTTCAACATAATTACCATCCGATAATCTGAACAGATATTTTTCTGTTCCGTCAAGCTTTGAATGCTGTACCCTGACAGGCTCTAAGCATACATATTCTGATGTTTCCTTTAACTTCTGTCTTAATGCATTAGAAAGGTTGGTACATTCATCAAAACTGTCTGCCAGCTTTTCATGCATCCACTGATATAGCTGCGAAGCCCTGAACTTCTTTTCACCAAGTCCAGCCATATATGTTACAAGTTCGTCATAATTAAGTGACTTAATATCTGTCATGTCTATTCTCTCCTAAGTTTTGCAACAAAGAACCCATCTGTTCCGCCATTCTTTCCCGGCAGAATCTGTCTGTATTCTATCTTCTTAAAGCCATATTCTTTACATAACCAGTCAGCATTGGCTTCATTCTCTTCTGAATTAATTGTACATGTACTGTACATCATTATACCGCCCTGCTTAACATATGCCTGTACAACAGAAAGTATGCTCTGCTGAAGCTCTTTTAATGAAACAAGCTTGTCCTCTGTTATATTATATCTGATATCAGGCTTTCTTCCCATAACGCCGAGTCCTGAGCATGGAAGGTCTGCTATAACAACATCTGCCTTCTCTTTCATGGACTCATCCATTACGAGTGCATCTTTTACCTGAACTTCTATATTATTAAGTCCTAGCCTTGATATATTTTCTTCAATAAGTCCTGCCTTATAATCTGATACATCCCTTGAATATACTTTACCATCAGTGCCAACACTTATTGCAGCATTAACACTCTTGCCTCCTGGTGCTGCGCACACATCAATTACTGTGTCCCCAGCCTTAAATCCAGTCATATATCCTGCTGTCATGGAGCTTATATCCTGTATCTGGTACAGACCATCCCTGAAACTCTTAAGTCCGGCTATATAATCATAGTCCTTAATCTCTAAAGCATATGGTATACCTTCAACATCCGCCACAGATACATTTTCCTGTGAAAGAATCCTCTTTATCTCTTCAACCGGTGCCTTTGCTGTATTACATCTTACATAAGTCTTTTTTTCCTGCTTAAAGCCTGCAAGAATTTTCTCAGTCTTATCAATACCTAACTGACTATGCCACATTTTAACTATCCATAATGGCATTGAGTATTTTACAGAAAGGTACTGTTCAATATCCTTATTCCTGTCAGGATATGTAATATTGTCTTTATTTCTTGCAATGTTTCTTAAGACTCCGTTCACAAAGCCCTTAAGTCCTGTGAATCCACGTTTTGTAGCCAGCTTTACAGCCTCATTGCACACTGCTGAATCCGGAATATTATCCATATATATTATCTGGTATACAGACATTTCACATATATTTCTTATAAGTGGTTTCATCTTTCTTACAGGAGTCTTTGAAAACTGGTCTATTATATAGTCAAGTTCAATTCTGTTCTCAATCGTTCCTAGTGATAATCTGCTTATAAATGCTCTCTTATTCTTATCAAGATACTGGTACTTTGTCAGTGCATTATTAATGAGAAGGTGTGAAAATTCACCCTTCTCATTGATTTCCATAAGTATATCCAGTACAACTGCCCTTAAATTCACCGAATCAGTCACGGCGTCTTCCTCCAAATAAATAAATCAGTCTTAAAAGCTGTAAAATTGCTGTGGCTGCTGCCGCAACATATGTCATGGCTGCTGCTGAAAGCACTTTTCTTGCCTGTCTGTTCTCATCTCCATATAGGAATCCTTCTGATTCAAGAAGCTGTAATGCTCTTGCCGAAGCATTAAACTCAACCGGTAATGTTACAAGCTGGAAAAGTACTGCCAGACTGAACATAAGAATACCAATATCTATAAGTATATTAGTTGATCCAAATATAAGTCCAAGCACAATAAGTATCCATGATACCTGCGAACCGACACTGGCTAACGGAAAAAGTGCTGTTCTGAAGCTTAAAGGACCATATCCGTAAGCATGCTGTATTGCATGTCCTGTTTCATGGGCTGCAACTCCGATAGCAGCAACAGATGTTGAATTATAAACAGAATCTGACAGGTTAAGTGTCTTATTTCTTGGATTATAATTATCTGTCAGGCTTCCTGATACTCTCTGAATAGATACATCGTATATTCCCTGGCTTCTTAAAAGCTGCTCTGCGACCATTGCGCCTGTCATTCCTTTTGAAGATGACACCTTGGAATACTTATTAAATGTGCTTTTTACCTTCACCTGTGCTATCAGTGCAATAACGCATGATATTATTATCAGAATGTACATTGGATCATAGTAATATCCATATCCATAATAACCATATAAAGCTACCATAATACCTCTTTTCTGAACCATTTAAGATTCTGCTTATTCTCCTAACATTACACCTGCTTCTAACTGGTTGCCTCTTAAGAACGAACCACTGTCCATTCTCTTCTTACCTTCTAACTGAACCTCATTAACAACTAAATACCCCTGTCCACAGGCTATTGTAAATGTGTTCTTTCCTACCGTAACAACCTGTCCCGGCTTAACTTCTTCTGTCTGTACTTCACTGATATTATCTGCAACATCTGCATCCCATATCTTTAACATTTTACCGTCTATATAAGTAAATGCACTAGGCCATGGATTAAGTCCTCTTATAAGTCTTTCAAGTTCAGCTGCACTCTTATTGAAATCCATCTTACCAAATGACTTATGAAGCATTTTTACATAAGTGCTTTCTGAATCATCCTGCTTAACAGGAGTAATAGTTCCAGCTTCAAGTCCTTCAAGTGTCTTAACCAAAAGATGCGCACCGACATCACTTAATCTGTCAAAAAGACTTCCGCCCGTCTCTTTAGCATCAAGCTTCACCTTTTCAACCATCAGGATATCTCCTGTATCAAGACCTTCATCCATCTTCATGGTTGTAACACCTGAATATTCACAGCCATCAATAACTGCCCACTGGATTGGCGATGCACCTCTGTACTTAGGAAGAAGTGATGCATGAACATTGATACAGCCGTATCCTGGCATGTTAATAATACTTGCCGGCAGTAACTGTCCAAATGCAACAACAACAATTACATCTGCATTATATGTTCTTAATTCTTCTACAAATGCTTCATCTCTTGCTCTCTCCGGCTGTAACACTGTGATTCCATGCGCCACAGCTTCCTCCTTAACTGGAGAGAAAACAAGTGATTTGCTTCTTCCCCTTGGCTTATCAGGCTGTGTAACAACTGCTGCCACATCATGTCCTGCTTCGATTATTGCTTTAAGTGTCCCTACAGCAAAATCGGGTGTACCCATAAATACTACTCGCATTCTGTTCCCCTTTTCATTAATTATTCTTCTTCAATGTCATCTGTAGAGAGAAGTTCTCCTTCTACTTTATCAACATACATTATACCATCAAGATGATCAATCTCATGAAGAAGGCATCTTGCAAGAAGCTCCTCTCCTTCTACTATAATCTCTTCCATATTCTCATTAAGAGCCTTAACCTTGGCATAATTAGGTCTTGTAACCTCACCTGTCTTTCCAGGTACACTCAGGCATCCTTCAAGCCCTGTCTGACTTCCGCTTGTCTCTAATACAACAGGATTGATAAGAACAATAGGATCATCTCCACAGTCAATAACAACAAGTCTCTTTCTGATTCCAACCTGAGGTGCTGCAAGACCTACACCGTTAGCCTCATACATTGTATCAAACATATCATCAATAAGCTCTTCAATTCTTGGTGTCATCTCTGTAATCTCTTTTGCCTTGGCTCTTAGTATATCATCTCCAAGTGTTCTAATATTTCTTATTGCCATATATTCCTCCTCGCAATCATCCATTAATATCGTATTGTACATTAATATTCTTAAAAGCCTGATTTCCAACAATATTAACATCAAGCTTTTCATGTATACTGTTAAGAACCTCCCTGTCTTTATATTTTACATAGATTATCTTACTATACACATCTTTAATCTTATATATAGGTGCATCTGCCGGACCTATACACATAAGTCCTTTATACTTACAGTTGTTATCCACAAATGCTTTAACCCACGCTGCACTCTTTGTCAATAACATCTCATCTGGTGAAGATAACATAATCTTCATAAGATTATCCGCCGGCGGATATCCACACAGCTTTCTGTAAGCAATTTCCTGCTCATAGAAAGCATTATAATCCTGATTAGCCGCACTAACAATACTAAAATGCTCCGGCGTATAAGTCTGTATAACTACATTGCCGCTTTTTTCTGCTCTTCCTGCCCTTCCAGCCGCCTGTGTAAGAAGCTGGAAAGTTCTCTCAGAAGCCCTGTAATCACTGGAATAAAGTGACATGTCTGCCGCAAGCACTCCCATAAGCGTTACATTTGGAAAATCATGTCCTTTAACAATCATCTGAGTTCCAATAAGAATATCCGCATTACCATTGGCGAATTCCGACAGAATCTTTTCATGTCCATCCTTGCCTCTTGTAGTGTCCATATCCATTCTTAGCACTCTTGCCTGTGGAAATGTTTTCTTAACCTGTGCTTCAACACCTTCTGTTCCTGCCCTGAAGCCCGAAACATATCTTGAACCGCATGAAGGACATACAGTTATCTTAGGTGTTGTATATCCGCAGTAATGACACATCAGCCTTCCATCAGCATGCTCCGTAAGTGAAACATCACAGTGCGGGCATTTCATAACCTTTCCGCATGAACGGCATGATATAAAGCCAGCCACGCCTCTCTTATTAAGGAAAAGCATTATCTGCTCATGCTTTGCAAGTCTGTCACTCATCAGTTCTCTTAACCTGTTGCTGAATATCGTCCTGTTTCCAAGCCTTAATTCTTCTCTCAAATCAACAATATCAACTGCTGGAAGTCCTCCGCTTCCCGCCCGGCTGTCAAGTGTAATAAGCTGTATATGTCCATTCATTGCCGCATAGTAGCTTTCCATTGAAGGAGTCGCAGAACCAAGTATCACTGAAGCGCCTGCTTCCTTTGCAATATGGCATGCAACCTCTCTTGCATGATATCTTGGAACAGTCTCTGACTTATAAGCTCCTTCATGCTCTTCATCTATTACTATAAGGCCTATATTTGAAAATGGTGTGAACAACGCCGAACGCGGGCCAATCATTACACTTATATCACCTCTCTGTGCCCGCAGAAACTGGTCATACCGCTCTCCCTTTGACATACGTGAATTCATAATAGATACCTTATCCCCGAATCTGTGGTAAAACCTCTGCACAGTCTGAAATGTAAGTGCAATCTCCGGTATAAGCACAATTGCCTGTCTTCCATGGTTAAGGACATGCTCAATTGTCTCAAGATACACCTCAGTCTTTCCGCTTCCTGTAACACCATGAAGCAGATATGTCTTATAATCCCCCTTATCATAGTCAGCTATTATTGTATCCACAGCTTTTTTTTGCTGCTTGTTAAGCTCGATATGCTTTCTTTCTCCCAAAACATTTCTTACAGGATTCCTATACATATCTTCTGACCTGACTTCGGCAATCCTCATATCTTCAAACGCTTTGACCGTCTGTGCCGTGATATTAAGCTTGGATTTAATAATGCTTTCATCTATTACAGGTTCCTTAATCAGTGCCTCTAACAGTCTGTATCTTGCTTTTGCATTTTTCTTTGCAAATGTATCAAGATACTTCTGCGCCTGTGCCGCGTCAATAATAAGATTAACCGAGTGTTTTTCCTTCTGTTTAACCTTATCCTTTACAGGAATAACCGTCTTAATTGCCTGATTCATGGTACAACCATAATTGTGCTTCAGCCACGCCGCAAGCTTTAACATTCTACTTACTGCAGTGACCTTTCCATCAGTAATTCCTGTAATATATTTTATCTTTTCAACTGGATATGCAGCCTTGTCTCCCAAACCTACAACATACCCTGTTATCTGCCTGTTTCCTGCTCCAAAAGGAATATCAACTGACATTCCCAGTTCAATTACATCCGCCAACTCATCCGGAACTGCATACTGGAATGTCTTATCAAGCTGTTCATGTGAAATGTCTATTATTACATCTGCGTACATTAATTACCCTTCAATTCTTCAAGCACTTCTTTGATAAGCACCCTCTCATCCATAGGATACTTCACACCCTTAATCTCCTGATAATCCTCATGACCTTTACCCGCAAGAACAATAATATCACCCGGTTCGCCATGTTCTATCGCATACTTAATAGCTTCTTTTCTGTCTGTAATATCAACATGCTTTCCGGTAGTCTTAGCAATTCCAGTCTTGATATCTTCTATAATTGCCTCCGGCTCTTCAAATCTTGGATTATCTGATGTGATAATAGTAAGGTCAGCAAGTTTTCCTGAAACCTCGCCCATCTCATATCTTCTTTCCTTGGAGCGGTTACCACCACATCCAAACAGGCATACAAGTCTGTGAGGGTGATATTCCTTAAGAGTTGTAAGTATACTCTCTAAAGCCATTGCATTATGAGCATAATCTATCATTAATGTAAAATCATCAGAAACCTTTACAAGCTCAATTCTTCCCTTAACCTTAACGTGTTTAAGAGTTTCCTTAAGTGCCTCTTCGTCAACATCGAAATGCCTTGTAATTGCGATTGCACATAATGAATTGTATACAGAAAACTTACCCGGAAGATTAAGTTCAACCTTCATATTAACAAGTCCTGTACAGTCATATGTAAGACCAATTTTACCCGGTTCATGTAAAAGTTCAATATTTTCAGCCTTAATATCAGCATTATCTCCGATACCATAGCTTTCAACCTTACATATTGCTCCCCTAAGGATATCTTTGGTATGCTTATCATCAGCATTAACAATACCAACCTTGCACTGCTTGAATAACTTTGCCTTACAGTTAAGGTAATCCTCAAATGACTCATGCTCATTAGGTCCGATATGGTCGGGCTCAAGATTAGTAAACACTCCTATATCGAACATAATACCTGCTGTTCTGTCAAGCTTAAGTCCCTGCGAAGACACCTCCATAACAACTGCCTTACAGCCAGCGTCTACCATCTTTGCAAATGACTGGTGAATCTCTATTGATTCAGGTGTTGTATTATGTGCCGGAATCGCTTCATCCCCGATAATAGTCTCAATTGTTCCAATAAGTCCAGTCTTAATGCCGCATGCCTCAAGCACATTTTTAACCATATAAGTGGTTGTTGTTTTTCCCTTAGTTCCTGTTATTCCTATTGTAAACAGCTTCTTATCAGGATTGCCATATATTGCTGCCGACATAAGTGCAAGCGCAAGCCTTGTGTTATCCGTGCTAACAACTGCTGCCTTGCAATCCTTAGCTTCGTACTCGCCATCAAGAACAACAATTACAGATGCCTTATCCTTAATCTGGTCAATATATTTATGTCCATCACTCACAGCACCCTTAATGCATACAAATGCATATCCATCCTGCATTTTTCTTGAATCAGATGTAATTCCTGTCACTTGCGACTCAGTACTGCCGCATACAACACTGTACCTGAAATCTGCAGTTTCATTTTCTGAACATATTTTTAATATCTCTGAAAGCTTCATACATTAGTCTCCTTATTTTATAGTATATATTACTTACATTACTGCTGCTTTAGAAGTGTTTCAAACTCTTCCATTGTCATCTCAACCTTTCTTGGCTTAGTTCCAAGCTCCGGTCCTACTACCTTTGCACCGGCAAGCTGGTCCATAATTCGTCCTGCCCTGTTAAAGCCAATCTTAAAATGTCTCTGCAGACTTCCTATTGAGCCTTTTTCATTCTCAATAACGAATCTTCCTGCATCAGCAAAAAGTGAATCTCTCTCATCATCGCCTTTACTGCTGCCAGGCATGCTCTCCTGACTTACAGTAGCCTGTGCAATACTCTCATCATAAGATACTTCCTCTGCATTCTCCTTAAGGAAAGATACAACATTTTCAACCTCTTCATCAGATACGAATGCGCCCTGAACACGCAGCGGCTTTGGAAGATTAGATGGGAAGTAGAGCATATCTCCCTTTCCAAGCAGCTTCTCAGCACCATTCATATCTATGATAACTCTTGAATCAATTCCCGAAGATACTGCAAATGCTATCTTAGACGGAATATTTGCCTTGATAAGTCCTGTTACTACATTAACAGAAGGTCTCTGCGTTGCTATAACCATATGTATTCCGGCCGCTCTAGCAAGCTGAGCCAGACGGCATATTGCATCTTCGACCTCACCCGGTGCAACCATCATAAGGTCAGCAAGCTCATCTATAATAATGACAATCTGTGGAAGCTTCTCCATTGGAGGGTCTATTCCCTCCTTATTCTTCTTGACAACAACATCATTATATCCCTTTATATTACGAACCTGCATTGCCGCGAACTTCTTATATCTGTCTGTCATCTCATTAACAGCCCAGTTAAGCGCCCCCGCAGCCTTCTTAGGATCAGTTACAACCGGTAATAACAGATGTGGTATTCCATTATATACACTTAGCTCAACAACCTTAGGGTCAACCATTATAAGTCTTACATCCTCCGGCTTTGCCTTATAAAGAATACTCATAATTATTGTGTTGATACATACCGATTTACCTGAACCAGTCGCACCTGCAATAAGCATATGAGGCATCTTAGCAATATCAGCAATAATAGTCTTTCCTGCAATATCCTTACCAACACCGAATGATATTGCTGACTGGCTTTCCTTGAATTCCTTAGACTCAACCAGTTCCCTAAAATATACACTTCCGGCTTCCTTATTAGGAACTTCAATACCTATAGCTGCCTTGCCCGGAATTGGTGCTTCAATTCTTATGTCGGCGGCTGCCAGATTAAGCTTGATATCATCTGATAAAGAAACAATCTTGCTTACCTTGACACCCTGTTCCGGCTGTAACTCATATCTTGTAACTGTAGGTCCGCAGCTTATATCAGTTATAGTAACTTTAACACCGAAAGTAAGCAGTGTCTCCTGTAACCTCTGTGCAGTTACTCTGTATTCAGACTTTCCACCAGACGCTGCACCTGGATTTCTCTTTAATAAGCTTACCGGTGGGAACTTGTATGCTTTCTTAGGTTTATTCACAGGCTTGACCTGTACTTCAGTCTTCTGCTCATCACTTAACTGTTCACTGCCCTGCTGCCCATTATTCTGGTTCACACTATTTTCTCTGTATTCTTCATTAGTCACATCATTTTCATATATATTATCATTATCTGATACATAATCATTATCATATGATGCAGTATTATCCTCTGGCATGTTTCCGGCCACTTCATCATCAACCATATAATCATCTGGCTGTATCTGCTGCATATGAGACTCATAGTCAGCATACACTGGCTCATCAGCCACATTTCCTGCTACACCTGCATTACTATCGCAATCATAAGCAAGCTCAAATGCATCTTCATCAGGCTCATAGATATCCTGTGTATACTGGTCATTACGTTCAGTATCAACATGAATTTCATGTATATCAATATCCTGTGCCAGTTCTTCATCCGTTCCTGTTATAAGAGTATCAGATGTTACTCCACGGACAACATTATTCATACGTGCATTGGCAAGATATTCTTCTCTTGCTTTCTTTTCCGCAAGCTGCTTTTCTTTCTTTTCAATCTTCTTAAGCCTTGCCTTAGCACGCTCTTCTTCCCTTAACCTGCGGTATTCATCATCAGACATGTCATTCTGTCTGCCTGCTGAATGTTCTTTGTATGCTGAATAATCCTCTCTTGCTTCCTGCATAATGCGCTGGCTGCCGTTTCCAACCTTCTTAAGCCCGGATATAAAAGACCTCTCCGTAATTATAACCAGACATATTATTGCAAGTATCATAAGTATTACGAATGTTCCAATTGAACCTATAGGGCTAAGTACCTTGCATAGCAATCCGCCAAAAAATCCGCCCCCGGCTTTATAATCAGCACAATATGTAAATATACTTCCTAATCCATTATCTGCAATATCCGGTTTATTATATAAACACTGAATCATTGCACATAATACAACAAACAATCCATATCCTGCTGCCGTCTTAATTCTCGCGACACGAAGCAGTTCTCTGTTTACCATAAGAAAGATTATGCTTACTGCAAGAATTACAGGAAATATGTATTCCATAACTCCAAATAAGCCAAACATAAGCCATTTAATTCCTCTTCCCAATGTTCCTGCAATATTAAAATTACTTAATACCATTATTATTGCACAGGCAATTGAAAAAAGAATAATACAATCATTCTTCAACTGGTCAGCCTGTGTCTGGACATTTTTCTTAGTCTGTTTCTTTCTCCCCTGAGCAGTCGTCTTTTTCCCTTGAGTATTAGTTTTTCTGCTTTGACTGGTATTCTTTCTACCATTATTGCTGGCTGTTTTTGCCATAAACCTTCACTCCTTCATATATTCATCACGCATCATGATATTATACCATTTATCTAATCTCAAGGCAAATAAATGTGCATTCTCCAAAACACAGAAAAAGCGGAATACACACATAACTGTGCATATCCCGCCTGTCATACATATGTATTTAATTACTCATCAAATATACTTACAATCTCGCCTTCCATAATCTTGTTCATATTCTTTACTGCACAGAAATTACCACACATAGAACATGTATCTTCCTTCTCAGGCTTAGATGAAGCTCTGTAAGCTCTTGCCTTCTCAGGGTCAATCGCAACGTCAAACATTGCTTCCCAGTCAAGAACCTTTCTTGCCTTGTCCATCTTATAATCCCAGTCCATTGCACCCGGTACGCCCTTTGCAATATCAGCCGCATGTGCTGCAATCTTAGAAGCAATAATTCCTTCCTTAACATCATTAAGATCTGGTAATCTTAAATGTTCTGCAGGTGTTACATAGCACAGGAATGAAGCTCCGTAAGTAGCTGCGATAGCTCCACCAATTGCTGCTGTAATGTGATCATATCCTGGAGCTATATCAGTAACAAGAGGTCCTAATACATAGAAAGGTGCTCCCTTGCATATTGTCTGCTGAATCTCCATATTAGCCTTAATCTGGTTAAGAGGCATATGTCCTGGTCCTTCAACCATAACCTGGACATCCTTCTCCCATGCTCTTCTTGTAAGCTCGCCAAGTGTAACAAGTTCTTCAATCTGTGAGATATCTGATGCATCCATAATACATCCCGGTCTGCACGCATCTCCAAGACTCATTGTAACATCATATTCTCGGCATATCTCAAGCACTCTGTCATAATATTCAAAGAATGGATTCTCATTTCCTGTCATCTCCATCCATGCATATATGATAGAACCGCCTCTTGATACAATATTCATAAGTCTCTTATCTGCTCTGAACTTCTTAGCTGTAGCCTTGTTGATACCACAGTGTATAGTCATGAAATCAACGCCGTCTTTAGCATGCATTTCTACAACATCAAGCCACTCCTGTGCAGTGATATCCTTAAGTGCCTTATGATAATATACAACTGCATCATATATAGGAACTGTTCCTATTGTTGCAGGACATTCTGCTGTCAGCTTTCTTCTGAATTTCTGTGTATCACCGAAAGAAGAAAGATCCATGATAGCTTCTGCTCCCATCTTTACAGCGTTATTAACCTTGTCAAGCTCCATATCAAGATCCACGCAGTCTCTTGAAGTTCCAAGATTAACATTAATCTTAGTTCTTAACTTATTACCGATACCGTTAGGGTCAAGACATTTATGATTCTTATTGGCAGGAATGATAACCTGTCCCTTAGCTATAAGCTGTCTTAAACTCTCGACATCTATATTTTCTTTCTTTGCAACAATTTCCATCTCTTTAGTAACAATGCCTTTTCTTGCGGCATCCATCTGTGTTGCGTATTCCATATGTATTCCTCCATTCTGGGTAATTAACAGGAAAAATCATAAGCCTTGTGGAAATTCGATATTGAAACAATCAAATGAAGAGCTAAAAAGCCCTTTTAAGAATCCCTACGGTGGCATTATCCACATCAGGTTATGGGTCGGAACTTAATCCCTCTCAGCAGCCACTGCTTACACAGCCCTTATGCTCCCCTGCAAATATAATATGTGATAAGTATAACAAATGTGTTGTATTTGTCAATCTGGTAATTAATTTGATAACTCTTGTAAACAAATCTTAAAATTCTAATTTTATAAAGTTGATATATTGCATTTTAAGTTTTAAATATACTATTAATCCACTTGTTTTAAATTATATTTTTTAACGGCTCAATTCTTTCAGGTACTAAAACACACTAACACATAAGGATATGAGGAAGTAAGTTTTATGATGACTCAATTCTTTCAGGTACTAAAACACTGCTGTGGCCAAGCATTTCGACAGCTGTGTTTTATGATGACTCAATTCTTTCAGGTACTAAAACATGACGCTTTGGAGAGTTACGGCAGATTTAGTTTTATGATGACTCAATTCTTTCAGGTACTAAAACCAAATAAATGTGTTGCCTCTTTCTGCATTTGTTTTATGATGACTCAATTCTTTCAGGTACTAAAACCGGTTTTCGCTACCCCACTCTGGCAAGCTTGTTTTATGATGACTCAATTCTTTCAGGTACTAAAACTTACTTCGGTCTGATATGTAGCAGTTCCAAGGTTTTATGATGACTCAATTCTTTCAGGTACTAAAACAACACAATGAACAATAATACGAGAGATATTGTTTTATGATGACTCAATTCTTTCAGGTACTAAAACGATTCAGTGAATTGAAGTCTGTATCATTGGGTTTTATGATGACTCAATTCTTTCAGGTACTAAAACGCAGCTGAAGCAACGGCAAACGATTTCTTGTTTTATGATGACTCAATTCTTTCAGGTACTAAAACAATTTCCATAAGAGCATACTTAATACAATGTTTTATGATGACTCAATTCTTTCAGGTACTAAAACTTACGATAAGTCAACATTTTCAAATATTCCGTTTTATGATGACTCAATTCTTTCAGGTACTAAAACATTGGACAGATGATTAACATAAGAGATGTGGTTTTATGATGACTCAATTCTTTCAGGTACTAAAACCAATCGGCGCAAGCTGATTAAAGAATACGTGTTTTATGATGACTCAATTCTTTCAGGTACTAAAACGCTTTGTGGGATTTCTTGTACATCTTGCACGTTTTATGATGACTCAATTCTTTCAGGTACTAAAACATAAAGCAATTTTAATATTGTTATCTGAAAGTTTTATGATGACTCAATTCTTTCAGGTACTAAAACATCAAATACCACTTTTTACATAAAAATAAAACACATGTACCTTTCATTTGCATAAAGCATCGCCTCCGAGTATATTATATCATCATTTATTTCTCTAAAAAAGCATTTTCTAAATTATTTTTAACATTACACTTTCCCATATGAACGCCTATAGATTCATCTAAAAGCCTTAAAAATACATATTCCTTGTCAAACTGACTATACCCATCTATGCCTATATCATGAACAATTTGCATAATGTTATATATCATATCTTTTTCATTCATATTATAGTTGCAAGGATAATTATCTTCAAAAAATTTTTGTAATTCCTCTATCATAGGCATAGAAAAAACCTCATCGTTAATAACATTAATTCCCGTAATGTTTTTTTCATTAATATATACAAATCCCCTTATGCTTGTTGTGACAATTATGTTTATATCTAATTCTAATGTCATAATCTCTAATTGCCTCATCAATGAAAAATATTGTTCTACATTAAGATAATGATCTATATTCTCTAACACTAACAGTATCTTATCTGGGTTACCCTTATAATACGCCTTCATGATTTTTATATATTCCACATACAAATCATAATTACTCATTTTTTCAATATATCCTAATTCTAGCGTCCTTGTGACTCCCAATTGTGCGATGTCTGTTATCTTCTCCTCCGTGAAATCAAGCATCAAACCAATACCCGATTCTTTCATATTACTATTAATCTTAGCAAATATTTTTTCATATCCTGCCACTATATCTTCATATATAAGTTGATTATCATATTTAGAATTAATATAATCTACATGCTTTTTCATAATACTATTTTTAGATATTTGAATATTGCTAATTAAATCACTTATATTTGCTATATAATATGTTGTATAATATTTCCTGCCAACAACTTCATCATCTATTTTAAAAACACAGTCATCCTTATCCTCATACTCTGCATATTTAGTGTTTGAAAAATATTTCACAATATTTTGTATTATATTATTTTTCTTTTGCACATTAATTCCACATAGTTGAGTAATGCATTCTATATTTAACTCTAATCTATCATTTATTGATAAAATCATATAACTACAAACCTTTCATCATTAGCTATTTTCTCGTTTAAACTTTTGGTTCCTACAAGTATCTTCATATCTTCATATTGTTTTTCTGTTATTTCTAACAACCTTATATTCCCATTTGCAGGCAAATTCTTTGCCAGTCTTTTCTGTAATCTCTCTGAATATTGTCTATTAGGACATGTTCTTATATAAACAGAATACTGAAGCATAACAAACCCTTCAAGAATAAGTTTCTTCTTAAAGTTTCTATATTCCCTTTTTTCCTTGTCAGTATCCACAGGAAGATCAAACATACATAAAACTCTCATAACATCATACCTCATCTGCATACTCCTCATAAGCATTAATATCCGGAAAAATAAGCTCTGTTCCATCTTTCAAATTCTTGGAAAACATCATTACATACTCCTCTAGCATATTGCCGAGATACATCTTCTTTTCCTTATATCTAATAAAATGATTAACAATATTTATTATTTTGTATCTATGATCTGCCTTAAAAAATTCCTGTCCCTCCAGAATTCTGTATGTATATAAATCTACTATCGGTCTTAATGGTTCCATTAAATCGTCAACCAGATTAAAACGGTTATATTCATTTTTATGATGTATTCCTATCTGACAATTCAATCCATATCCCACACACAATCTAGCAATATAAGACCTTATTATTGTATATCCATAATCAAGGCCTGAATTTAATAGTAAATCTTCATTTCCTCTTGAAAAGCTTGTCCCCATCAACTCATTAAAATAAACCTTCGCACCATGTGCCTCTCTGTTACTTTTATCTCCATCTGTTATCTCATCGCAATATTCTTTTATTTTTAATGCAATAGCATTATCTTTACCAAGTATTTCCAATACCCCTGCCTGATTATTTAACTTTGCTATAATAATCTTTTTCCATAATTTATCATATTCTATCTGACTGTACTGTATCTGATAATTAAGAATTTTTGATATATGACTATGATTATCATAATCGCAATAATATCCTATAGGTAAATGCTTAGCATCACAAAATATCATTCCCACATTATGTTCTGCTAAATATGATAGCATTCTTGATGTAAGTGTAATCTTCATATTATCAATAACCAGCAATGATACATCATCAACGGATATCCATATATCATGACCTTCCTTATTAATTATTATATTATTTAATTTAATACTCATTTTTACATCATTTTCAATCAATATTACCTTATACCCCATAATACCCCCATATACAGAAAAAGGGACACCACTTGGTGTCCCTTGAATTCGGCATAAAGCCTTATTTTAGTAGGTCTGAAAAAATTGAGTCATCACAAACCTATTATTATAGTATCACACTACTATCATTCAATCAACACTCAATTTAAATTTCTCTTTATATATTTTTGTTTCGTTTCCCAACACATCCGTATATATTTTGCATATATTTGTCGCATTTGTTAGTCCTATTGGATTTCTTTTTTCATATAAGGCCGCGCTTATCGGTTTCGTTTCAATATAGTTTTTAACTTTAGGCATTGTACGAGACAAAAATCTTTCTTTATAAACTATATCATTCTTGGTGTACTCAATAATATCATTCTTATAAAATGACAACCTATATTCATATCCTGACGAAGAAATATTTTCAAGACTATCACCAATTTTTAATAAACCTTCTTTTATAAGAATTAAAGCATATGCCTCTTCATCAAGAACATATTTCGCATTAGAATACTTAAAATCTGCATACTTAACTCCTATTATTCTATATGTTCCGTCTTTGTAATTGTAATACACATCAGCTCTATATGGTGTAAGTGTATCCATTATTACCCTCTTATCGCCATTCTTATACCCATAATTAGCAGATATATCAATGCAAGAACCGACTTCACTATCCACATACTTAATCTTTTTAATTATTGGACCATTATGATTTTTTGCATATTTTCTTATATAATCTCCTGTCTCCTGTTCATATGCTAAAAAAGGATTCTTTTCTTCTTTGTATTGTTCATATATTTCCATAAGATTTTTAAACGTTTCAGGATCATGTTTTGCCATCAAAAAGTTATCTGATTTTCCTTTTTTTATTATATTAATTATAGCCTCTGCATCCTTATTATTTCGAATATCATATCCTACAATTTTATATATTTTATCATCTATCTTTCTGGTTCCATATATAGATGCATTGCTTAATCCTCTATTTGGTTTTTTATCAACCTTATGATGATACCTAACAATACCATTATTCTTTTCCTCTTCGTCAAATACACCTTTGCTCTGAACTGACCTTTGAGGTTTCCCTTCTGCTTTTAACAGATTCTTTCGCATTTTAAGAACTTGTCCAAATAACGCCTCATCATAATATTTATTATCAAAACATGAATCCCTCTCATCACTCAAATATGTCTCATTTTCAAAATCAATAAATTTATTCTGAATATTTCTAAAATTCATGAGTCCCATTTGTGAATAGCACATAATAGCTGCATCTATCGCATGATGACTATATGATTTTTCTCTATCTTTAGGAAGATTCAGTTTTATTCTTAACTGATTTGTGACAGCACCTCTAATTACTCTTACTTTTGTATCACATTCTTTTCCTCCAAAAAACAACTGTATAGCATTAAGTACACTTCTTGATGCATATCTTGTATCATTAAGATTCCTATTAATAAAGCCTTTTAAGACATCAATTTTAGTTATATCTTCGTAATTAAGCAATAATTCTCTTTTCTTTCTAGGTAATGTCTTTGTGCTTAATACATAATTCATAAATTCATGCTGATCATATTGTCTATTAACTGTAGATAAATACATTAATGGGGTACGATTACCTTTATCCTGATTTTCCTCTTTATATACCAGAACTTTATTATTTCTGCTGTCATCATATGAAATACTTAATGGAATAATATGGTCTATCTCAAATAACTCATGATGATATAAAATATCCTGAACATTAATATACTTACCTGAATACGGACATTTTTCATTCTGCTCCACCCATAATTTCAATTCCAATTCTAAGCCCTTATGTTTTCTAAAATATTCATCTGTTATCTCTATGCCATACTCTTCTTTAATTTTCTTTTTAATATTCTTCAGTTCATTCTCTCTTGTCTTCTGAAATTTTTTAATCCTGTCTTTCTGTTCTGCATCATTTCTATCTCTCGGCATCTCAATAACAATATCTTCCGGATATCCATATTTCTTGATTAATGCATTTAAAGCATCTATTGTCATGCTTATAGATCTTCTGACAACAGGATTATATATTTCTTCTAATACAGGCTCTTTAGGCAGATAAACACTGTTTTCAAAAAGATTTATTTTATCTTTAAAAACACCTCGTTCTGCAAGAATATTCATCTGATTAACATTTCTGTCATACAAATCCGGTATTATTTCTCTCATTGCCTTAATTGATAATGACTGCCATTTAGTAAATAAACTGGAATTCTTGTATCTTAATTCTATCAACAGATTAATCTGTTCATTATTAAGATGCAATAATTCGCTCTCCATTATTGCATCTTTTATTCCTTCTCTTTCAGTATTAATAGTTAGTATTCGTCCTATTTCATCTAACTGTTCTATTGTTAATTCCTTAATATCATAGTTTTTTTCAGCAAAAATCTTACGCATTTTGTTGTATTGTTCAAATGTATGATATATATTTTTCTCATTCTTGTCTATTCTTGCGCCTTCAATTTTTTCAATCTTTTCTCCTATACATGAAGAAATTATTTTTTCCATATTAATTCTGTCACTATTCTGAACAATTTCAATAACGTCTTTCTTCTGCTGTGTAGTTAATTTCTTATTATTGACTGTAATATTATTAAGATCATTTAAAATGTTGAACTCCTGTGCTGTATAAGATGCCCCTGCTGCTCGTAATTCTTCTTTATATACGCTACATTTCCCTATTAATTTTTCAAATATATTCTTTTCTGTTATATATTTCCCATCTAAATCTTTTCCTGTTGTATATTTTCCATAATCTGTCCTTGACTTTTCATTCCCAGGGCCCTCATAATATTTCCTTTTTCTGTTAAATATTTTTAAATATTCATCAATAAATTTTTGATTAAGAATTCCATATTTCCCCTGAGTATTCAAAAATTTGTCTATTTCTTTTCTATATGAATTTGTCATAAAAACATTGCTCAAGGTAATCTTTTCGCCATTCTCATTTTCTGCCTCACACTCTCCCCTATATTGTCCATATTTTCTAAATCGTTCAAGCTGTATTTCACATGGTAGCATGTACTCTGATTCTCTTTGATTAATTGCGATTCCTTTCTGATAACTTCCCGTCACATTTTCTTCATTCAAAGCATCTTCGAGATATGATATTCCTCTATGCTTAAGCATATATTTTAAAACACAATAAATCTCATCTAATGTAAGCTGCTCATCTAGCCCAGCATTTCTTAATAATAAAACATTCGAATCAACTTCTTCAGGCAATTCTCCAAACATACTTACCCACAGTGTATTAAAATCTCCTATTCTTGTTTTTCTTCGTCTATTGAGTCTTCTTGCTTGTCTGTTATTTCTTCGTTCAATGTTCTTACTAGCATCAGCAGAATCAAATAAATCTGAAACCACGCATTTAATATCTAATGTATCTTTATCAACTACTGCAATTCCTACTGATGCAATTCCTATATCTAACCCTATTATAATCCCCATATTATCCCCTTTCACGTCTTTACATCTAATATTCAGTAAACCATTTATCAAATAATTTATATTTATTATTACATATAATTATATAATAAACATTTTACACTATCCCACTCATTTTTTCAACGAATATGCTTTATATAAGATAAGATTATAAAACAAATTTCAGACGCGTATTACGAAATCTAGACTGCAGCGCCTTCGAATACTAAAAAAGACATATAATTCTGTAGATTCAGGTGCTTTGAGCTCGCCGGTACTTAATGAGCGCATAGCGCGAATTTAGTATCCGCTGCGAAGCGAGAGCAGCGCAAGCGTGCCTGAACTACAGAACTATATGTCTTTTTCATGTAGAGAAATAGGCGGCCGCACTAATTTCTTAATGCAACTGCCTATTCGTCTGCTATTTATTAATCTTCATCATCAGAAGCTGCTTCTGCAAAGCCCTGACGTTTTCTTGCCATCTCATCACTTGCAAGATACTCATCGTATGTTGTTATCTTATCAATAAGCTGTCCGCTTGGAACAATTTCCATAATACGGTTAGCAGTTGTCTGGATGAACTGGTGATCGTGTGATGTAAATAATGTAACACCAGGGAACTTAATAAGTCCATTATTAAGAGCTGTGATTGACTCCATATCAAGGTGGTTAGTAGGATCATCAAATACTAATACATTAGCTCCACATATCATCATCTTAGAGATAAGACATCTTACCTTCTCTCCTCCTGATAACACCTTAACCTTCTTAACACCGTCATCTCCGGCAAAAAGCATTCTTCCGAGGAATCCTCTTACATAAGTAGGATCCGGATCTGGTGAATACTGTGTAAGCCATTCAACGATAGTATCTTCTCTGTTAAACTCTGCAGCACTGTCCTTAGGGAAATAAGCCTGTGAAGTTGTAACACCCCATTTGTAGCTTCCCTCATCAGGTTCCATGTTGCCTGTAATAATATTGAAAAGAGTAGTTGTTGCAAGCTCATTAGAACCAACAAATGCTATCTTATCATCATGGTTTACGATAAATGATACATTATCAAGTACCTTAACACCATCAATAGTCTTAGAAATTCCTTCTACTGTAAGTACTTCATTACCAATCTCTCTTGCTGGTCTGAAATCAATATATGGATACTTTCTGCTTGATGGCTTAATCTCGTCTAATTCAATCTTCTCAAGAGCTCTCTTTCTTGAAGTAGCCTGCTTAGACTTAGAAGCATTGGCAGAGAATCTCTGGATAAAGTCCTGTAATTCCTTAATCTTTTCTTCCTTCTTCTTATTAGCTTCCTTCATCTGCTTGATAATGAGCTGACTTGACTCATACCAGAAATCATAATTACCTGCATAGAGCTGAATCTTCGCATAATCAATATCTGCAATCTGTGTACATACTTTATTAAGGAAGTATCTGTCATGCGATACAACAATAACAGTATTCTCAAAATTAATAAGGAATTCTTCTAACCATGCAATCGCATCAAGATCAAGGTGGTTAGTAGGCTCATCTAAAAGCAGAATATCAGGATTACCAAATAAAGCCTTTGCAAGAAGAACTTTCACCTTCTCACTACCGTTAAGCTCAGCCATTGTCTTATAATGAAGATCTGTTCCAATTCCAAGTCCGTTAAGAAGCTGTGCAGCATCTGATTCAGCCTCCCAGCCATTCATATCTGCAAACTCAGCCTCAAGCTCACTTGCCTTGTTACCATCTTCCTCTGTAAAATCTTCCTTGGCATATATAGCTTCTTTCTCTTTCATAATCTGGTAAAGTCTGTCATTACCCATGATTACTGTATCAAGAACATTATATTCATCATACTTGAAGTGATCCTGCTCTAAGAAAGATAATCTCTGACCCGGTGTGATTGAAACATCACCCTTGCTAGGTTCTATCTGTCCTGTAAGAATTTTTAAAAATGTTGACTTTCCGGCACCATTCGCACCAATAAGTCCATAACAGTTACCTTCTGTGAACTTAATGTTAACATCTTCAAAAAGAGCCTTCTTACCGATTCTAAGTGTTACGTTGTTAGCACTAATCATTAATAATCTCCTCCAAAAAATACGCATAACAGATAATAATCTATTATAAAAATAATCATACAAAGTTGATTATAGAGATTCTGGCACATAAATGCAAGCAAATATTAATAAAAAGCTATCCTGCTAACCTCAGGACCAGTAATCCATCTGTACCTTTCCGGTATGACCGTACCATTCTGAATCATTGCGACTATGTTTATATGTCCCTTTTCTTTAAGGCTCCGTAAGATATCCATATAATAAAGTACATTAATATCCGTCATATAACTTTCTGACATAACAATAAGCACATTCTTATATTCTCCTATAAAAGCCTCTTCCTCCTCTCTTGAAAAACCGTTCATATCCTTTCGCATAATACTCCAGAAATCTTCCAGACAGTTACCCATTGACAAGAAATAACGTTCAAATCTGATACATTCTGTATCTTTCTTGCCAAACAAATTAAATACTAACATTGTCCCCCAATCATGATTATTATTCCGACTCGCTTATTATATCAGATTGCCATTTTTCTGTGTTATATATGTCGTCTTCTGTCGTTTTTTCGTTATAACCTGTAACTTTTCCGTCACATTTAGATTTACTTTTTACAGTATATAGTTCAGTCCTATATTGCATATATCATGAGGCTGTACAATACATTTGTTCTTATATACTTTCAAGATACATCAAAAAGGAGATTCCCGTTTTTACAGAAATCTCCCCATCTTAATATATAATTATTCAGAATTACTTATTAGTCTCTTCTATAAATCTTTCAAGCTGCTTCTTAGCTAATCCGCTCTTAATAATTTCTCTTGCCTTCTCAACACCTTCCTTCATTGTAATACCATCTGAAGCAAGATATATAGCAGCACCTGCATTAAGAAGTACAACATCTGTCTTAGGCCCTTCTGCACCATCAAGAATATCTCTTGCAATCCTGGCATTAACTGCCGGTTCACCGCCTACAAGATCTTCCTTCTTGCATCTTGTAAATCCAAAATCCTCCGGTTTTATAGTATATGATTTGAACTCATCACCTTTGAACTCGCAGACCTTTGTATCAGCACTTAAAGATATTTCATCTATACTGTCCATTCCATATATTGTCATGGCTCTTTTGCAGCCTAAATTATGTAATACATGGGCAAGTGGCTCAACAAGTTCCTCACTATACACTCCAAAAAGCTGCATAGAAGCTCCTGCCGGATTAGCCAGCGGTCCAAGTATGTTGAATAATGTACGGATTCCTATTTCCTTTCTCACACCCCCAACAAATCTCATAGCCGGATGATACTTCTGTGCAAACAGAAAACATATATTAATATCCTTAAGAATCTGTGCCATCCTTGCCGGAGCTGCATCTATCTTAACGCCAAGAGCCTCTAAACAGTCTGCTGTACCGCATTTGCTTGAGGCTGCTCTGTTACCATGCTTTGCAACCGGAATTCCAGCGGCCGATACTATGATAGAAGCTAAGGTTGATATATTAATTGAATTAGAACCATCTCCACCTGTTCCAACGATTTCAAGAACATCCATATCATTTAAGAATTTCTCACAGTGTGCTCTTAAAACTCTGGCTGCTGCTGTAATCTCGTCAATAGTCTCTCCCTTTGCTGCCAGAGCTGTAAGAAATGCTGCCTTCTGTGCATCAGTGGCTTCTCCTGACATAATCTCTTCCATTACATCATTCATCTGCCCAGCTGTTAAATCTTCCTTTTTAACGAGCTTTGCAATAGCTTCTTTAATCATATTACCTTAGCCTCCTATAAACATATCTAAATGATAGCTTTAGTGTATTACTATAACGCCGTACTGTCAATCCATAACAGCTTGCAAAGGTTATCTGTCTCAAACACATCATCAAAAAGAAAAGACTCATAAAGTGCTTCCATATTATCCTCTGAGTACTCTACCTGTCTTGAAAAAATATGCACTGTATCTATTCTGTCTTCAAATGTAAACCTCTTATGCTTTCTATACCATACAAGCATGTCCATCTGACGGAGTATAAGATAATTAGTAACAAACATTTTAGCTTTACCAACCACATCATAATCATATACAGCCTTGGCAAAATACCGGAACACAAGATATGTTATAAAGTTCCTGTACTCATACTCTCTTTCAAGCATTGCTGTCATGAATTCTTCTTTGGTCTCCTGATACTGCTCATTATCCATATTCTCATGGAAAGTCTCTGTCATCTCAGCTAATATCTGTTCCCAGCGTGTATTAAGCACCTCCATATCCTCATACGGATACATAATACTTCTTATACATTCCCAAACATCAACATCACCAAATTCATCGCTTTCTGATTCATCATTCATTTCCATAAGAATATGTTCTATATCACTTCTTCCAAATGTATTGACATACTCCTTAAGTGCGTCATACTCATCATTATTAATATATTCCTGTATTGATGCACAATATTTTAATATTACAACCAGCTTCTCATTAATTGACATCTCCGGCATATCAAGAATCTTAAATATTTCATCTCTTGCCTTGAATATCCTGACAGCGTAAGCACTGTCGTACTCATCATCCTCTGAATATTCCTCATCACACGGCTTTAACACAGTTGTAAATGTTTTGTTTTCAGAAAATATAATTCTTTCTGCTTCCTCACAAGCAAGCCCGATACCGCTTTCCTTGATTTCTCCATAATATTCAGAATATCTTGGAAACTGGTCACACACTACAGACAAATGCTCCGCTCCAAGTTCTTTATGAATTGTACATAATCCACACTTATCTAACAAACCGCAATGTCCATCTACGAGTTTAAAGCAATTCGAACCATCTTCACTTTTAGTAATTGATTCTCTTATCCTGTCTCCAAGCTCGCCATCAAGACTCATATAATAATTATAAGTATCATCATCAATATCTATCTCCCAGCCGCCAACACAACAGTTGTCTTTACATTCTGAAGTTATACAGTGGAACTGGTCATAATAGAATGGAACTCTGAGTTTCATAATCCTTATCTTCTCCTTAGTCTGTAACAATATCAGCAATCTGATATCTTATAACCTTATCAATATCAGATAACTTAACTTCTACCTGATGTCCGATTTTACCGGCACTAAACATTATAGTTTCAAAATCCTCAGCAGTCTTATGAAATGTTGTCGGAAAGAACTTCTTCATTCCTATAGGCGAACAGCCCCCATGCACATATCCTGTAAGGGGCAGTAATTCTTTTGATTTAATCATCTCTATTGATTTCTCTCCAACAGCCTTCGCTGCTTTCTTCAAATCCAGTTCCTTATTAACAGGAACAACAAATACATAATTCTTACCTGTCTTGCCAACTGTAACAAGTGTCTTGAAAGCCTGTTCCGGATTCTCATTAAGAACAGCAGCTATTTCATCTCCGCTTAACCCTTCTGCATCTGGACACACATGTGTCTTATAAGATACTTTTTTCTGGTCAAGCACTCTGCATACATTAGTCTTATCATCTGATTTTCCCATAATTACATTCCTCTTGCAATTCTATATCTGTCTCATTCTCTCAAGTCGTTCATGAAGCTTTTTTATATGTTTCATCTCAGCCTCACTCTCCATTTTTCTATCCGAATAATAATATTCTACTGTGCCTTTTTTCCCTTTATCTTCCTCTTTAAATATTCCTTTTTTCACAACAGTATTCTTAAGATTATTAGATACACCCGTATTTCCATCAACCATCTCTAAATCATCCGGAAACAGCTTTGAAAATGAATCCTTAAAATAGTTAAAATGTGTACACCCAAGCACAAGTTCAGAATAATCATTAAGATTGTATGGAGCAAATTCAGATTTTAAATAATCAGTAACATCTGAAGAGTCAAAATCATCATCCTGTGCAAATCTTACAAGCTTAGGAAGTGCCACAACGTCAACGATATGCTTATTATCATATTTATCTACAAGTTTCTTTAACTTCTCACCTTTTGCCGTGACAGGAGTTGATACAACCATAACTCTTTTTCCTGATTCATGAATGTGCTCAACTGCCGGTTTTACAGCTGGCTCTATTCCAATTATTGGCAGCTTATACTTTTCTCTTAGATATGAGATTGCTGCACTTGTTGCAGTATTGCAGGCAAGCACAATTGCCTGACATCCCTTATCAACAAGAAATCCAACAGCATGGTCGACAAGCTTTCTTACTTCTTCTTTTGTTTTCTCCCCATATGGAACATTATCCACATCAGCATAAAATATGTAATCCGCCTCTGGCATGATAATCATTGCCTGATGAAGCACTGAAAGACCACCTATGCCTGAGTCAAATATTCCTATCTTCATATTACCATAAACCTCTATATTCTAATCATTATATACTTTACAATAAACGATCATTTTATCCTTTAATATCTTAACCCTGCTAGGTCTTATCTCTCCAGCAAATATCTTATCTGCGAAACCTGTAAACAGATACTTCTGTAACAGCACCTTAAGCTGCTTGTTACCAGATCTTCTTATAGCTGATACAACCCATACAGCTACAAAACACAACGGCCATACCCACACTGGAATATACTGCATAATTGTAAGTGCATATCTTCCTGCAAGTACAAACCCTATTGCGCAGAATATAACAACATATACCACAGCCCATATATAAGCCTTTACCCAGCCGACAGCACCAAGCACCTTAAGTCTGTTAGTTATCTTTCTGTAATTCTCTGATTCCTCTGCTGTTATTGACAACTCTATTATCTCCATAAACAAGTCATACCTTTCTTAGCATTTAATAATAATTATAAGCCCTCATGTCAAAGTATTCAAGATACTTTCACTTCTCCATTTTCATCATATCTTATAAAAGCTTTCCCCGCATACGCTGAAAATCAATTCACCGCATACGGGGAAAGCCCTTTTACTGATTTCTTCTAAACAGACTGATTAATAGTCACTCAGAACATCTTCCACATGCTTAATAGAAATCTCTAAAAAATTGGATATTTCATAATCTGGAACACCATTATCATGAAGTATGAATATAAGTTCTTCCATACTCGTTCCCTTACGGCGTTCCATCATAATAAAATGTTTAACCTGAGTCTCGTCCATACCACACCTCACATATCACACATTATTAAATTATTCCGTATCGAAACTTTTCAACATTATATCAGATACATTTCTGATTAGTCAATAGAATAGCCTTACTTACTGATTGTTCTTTCCAATAATCTTCTTTAACATATGTACCCTGTTAAATGGAAATGAAAAATAATACCCATCAACAAAATCTGTAGTCTTTGCAATTATTTCCCTTGCTATCTGAATACCGGTCTCCTCTCCCTCTTCTTTTGACATATCAGCTCTGTATCTTGAAAGAATCTCATCAGTAACATTAATACCTGTCATCTCATTTTTCATGAATGTTGCATTTCGAAGACTTACAAATGGCATTATTCCACAAAGAATCCTTGCTCCTGTCTGTTCTTTAATCTGTCTGAGTCTGTCTATATCTTCATCAGAAAATACAGGCTGCGTCATAAAAAATGTGGCTCCCGCCTCCATTTTTTTCTTAACACGCTCAAGTTCCACTTTAAAATTAACCCTTCCCTGATTAATTGCTCCACCATATATAACCGGTTCCCCGGCAAACTGTTCCTGATTCATATCACTTATTATATTCATAAGTCCAACTGAATCGAAGTTAAACACACTCTTTACAGACGCTCTTACAACTGATGGTATGGGATCACCGGTAATAACAAGAAAATTATTAATGTCATTTATATGTGCTCCCAAAAGCTGTGAACGCATTGCTATAGCATTCTTGTCACGACAGCATATGTGAGGCATAACACACATCCCCGTTTCTCTTGAAACCTTTTCTGCCATAAGTATTGAATCTGCACGTGTTCTTCCTGATGGTGAATCCGGAAATGTAAGCACATCAACTCCGCTTTCCTTCATCAAAAAAGCAGCATCCATAATCTTCTCATCATCAATTCCAAGCGGAGGAGCAAGTTCTACAGCAATCAGTTTTCTTCCTTCTTTTCCTTTATAGAAAGAAACATCATTTGCAGTTTTCTTCTCTGATATCTCTTCTTCTATGGAAGCATTTTTCTTATGAACAACATCAGCAGTTTTTAAAACCATCTGTCTTATATATTCAGGTGTTGTTCCACAACAGCCGCCAATAATATCAGCTCCATCCTCAGCCAGATCACGCATGATCTGTGAAAAATATTCTGCATTGTTATCATCAAATACCATTCGACCGCTTACAACCTGTGGATATCCTGCATTTGGAAGCACCGCAAAATACTTGTCATTCCTGTTAATAAGGCTCTGCACAAGCTTCTTCATATGTCCCGGACCAACTCCGCAGTTAAATCCACATGCATCAATATATGAATTTTTCCCAGCTTCTTCAATCAGCTTTCTTGCACTAAAGCCTGCACTGCTATAACCAAACTGATTGATTGCAAACTGAGTTATAACAAATCCGTTTTCTCCTGCATTTTCAATTGCTTTATCAATAAATCCCAGTTCTGGAAATGTTTCAAAAACAAATATATCAACGCCACATTCCTTAAAAACATTAACTATATCAACATACTCTTTTTCAATATGCTCTTTTTCATTCATATTTTCACCAGGAATAGGACCAATATCAGCTGCTACAAGCACATCGGTCCCCTTTACAGCTTCCCTTGCAATGTCAACGGCATTTTTTATATTATTTCTTACCTCATCAAATCCCGCTCCAAGACACACGGTATTACTTGCAAATGTATTAGTTCTGATAATCTTAGCACCAGCTTCAATATATTCTTTATGAATTGCCAGTACTCTGTCTGAAGCCTGTAAATTTGCCAGCTCAGGCAGGCTGCCCGTATCATACTTCTTAGCATAGTATGTTCCAAACGCACCATCTGCCACCAGTATTTCACTCTTTAATCTGTCATATAATATTCCTGCTGTTCCTGTATACTTCATGCCCAGTCCCCTTATCTTTTAACATTCAACTTAAAAAAGGAGCCACCTTATATAAGCGACTCCAAAATTGTATCATTATTAAGTTTAATTTGCACTAAAAATTAAAGGAAAATATACTTCAATATGAACAGCAATGCAAGCACGTACATAAGTGGAGTAATCTTCTTAGCCTTTCCAGCAACAAGATTAACAATAACATACGAAATAACACCAACTGCAATACCTTCTGAAATGCTGTACATAAGCGGCATACAGATAAGGCAGAGGTAAGCTGGTATACTCTCTGTTAAATCATTAAAATCAATTTCAACAACCGCACTAACCATAAGGAATCCTACAAAAATAAGTGCCGGAGCTGTTGCAAATCCAGGAATTGTAGTAAATACAGGTGCAAATATAATTGCAATAAGGAATAAGAAACCTGTTACAACTGAAGAAAGTCCTGTTCTTCCGCCTTCTGCAACACCTGATGAACTCTCAACAAATGTTGTTGTTGTAGAAGTACCAAGGATGGCACCTGCACTTGTTGCGATAGCATCAGCTAAAAGAGCCTGCTTAATTCTAGGAAGTCTTCCGTTCTCATCAAGCATTTTAGCCTTATTGGCAACACCGATAAGTGTTCCAAGTGTATCAAACATGTCAACAAAAAGGAATGAGCACATAATAACAATAAAATCTAATATATTAATATTAAGACCCTTAAGGTTAAAGCACTGTCCAAATGTCTGACTGATAGCTGTGATATCAAAGCTTCTCCATGAAGGAATAAGTGAATAGAATCCTGCTGCCGCATCAACCTTATAAAGTCCTGTAAGCTGGCAGATAATACCAAGCACCCATGTTGCAACGATACCGATAAGGATAGAACCCTTAACATGCTTTACATAAAGAATAGCTATGATAAATGTACCGATAACTGCAAGTAAAGCACCTATTCCTACTGTGTTAAAATTAGTTCTGAAATTAACAACAGTAACCTTTGTTGACTCACTTGCAACAACTAGGTTAGCACCCTGAAGTCCGATAAATGCCACAAAAAGACCGATACCTACTGATACGCCCTTCTTTAATGTTGTAGGAATTGCGTTAAATATAGCTTCACGAACATTAGTAAGTGAAAGCACAATAAATACAAGTCCTTCAACAAATACAGCAAAAAGTGCTACTTTCCAGCTATATCCCATGCTTCCGCATACTGTATACGCAAAATATGCGTTAAGTCCAAGTCCTGGAGCAAGCGCAAAAGGATAATTAGCAAGGAAAGCCATTGCAAAACAACCTATAGCAGATGCTATTGCAGTCGCCATAAGAATTGCATTAGAATCCATTCCTGATGCTGACAGGATAGATGGATTAACAGCCAGAATATAAGCCATTGTCATAAATGTTGTAATTCCAGCTACAACCTCAGTTCTTACACTGGTGTTGTTTTCCTTAAGTTTGAACAATTTGTCCATTTCAACCTCCATAATTTTATAAATATTAAAAATACTTAATAATATTAACATATTCTTCTCAATTTTACGATAACTTTTTTATTAGACATATATCTTTTCTAATAAAATCCCCCACTAAAAGGGGGAAGCACATTCAATAGCAAAATAGTACTATAGCATTGTACTTTAGTTACACACCTGTGAATTGGACGTGAACACAGGTTTTGGGATACATCCATTTATGAAAAACATGAATAAAGCCATATATGCAGTTGGGAGACCTGCATATATGGCTTTATTTTATTTCTTATCTACTAATTCTGTTGTACAGAAAGGACATCTTGTTGCCTTAACAGATATCTTGCTGAAGCAGTATGGACAATCCTTTGTAGTTGGAGCCGGTTCTTCTTTCTTCTTACCTAAGCTCATCATCTTGTTCATTGCTTTAACTAAAAGGAACAGAACAAATGCCATAATAAGGAAGTTAATAACTGCTGTTATGAATGAACCATAATCAAACACAACTCCTCTTATTGTAAATGTACCACCAACAGTAACGCCTTCTCCATTAGTGCCACCTGTAACCACTGCAATAAGCGGATTAATAAAACTGCTTGTAAGTGCTGTTACAATGCTCTGAAATGCAGCACCGATAATAACACCGACTGCCAGATTCATAACATTTCCTTTCAAAGCAAATTCTTTAAATTCGTGAATGAATTTTTTCATTGTGTTCTCCTCCCGTATATTATTGATTAATCTTTGGAACAATTATAATGTCTTTAATTTTCCCCTTATATCCTCTACCGTTTCAACAATATAATCTGCTCCTGCTATCTCAAGCTCCTGTTCTTCTGCAAAACCGTATCTTACTCCCATAGAATCAATTCCAGAAGCTTTAGCACCTAATATATCGTCTTTTCTGTCGCCAATCATAATAGACTGTGACTTTGTTTCTGACAAACTGCCAGTGTCCGCAAGTCCGGCAGCAGCAAGCCTTACAAACACTTCATCAATAACCTGGTTCTTATGTCTGCGTTCTCCACCTTCTAATTCACTTCCAACAGCAACATCAAAATACTTATCAACATCAAAGTACTCTAATATTCTTGGAACATATATCTCAGGCTTACATGTAGCAAGTGCAATTATATATCCATCTCTCTTTAATCCTTCAAGCATATCTGCTATTCCGTCAAAAAGAACATTTTCATATATTCCCTTATCAGAATATCTTTCACGATAATAATCGACTGCCTTTAGAGCTTTTTCTTTGTCAAATCCATAGAATTTTTCAAAGCTTTCATCAAGAGGAGGACCTATGAATCTTTGAAGCATCGCCTGGTCATTTTCTTCTATTCCAAGTTTCTTAAGTGCATGCTGCACACTTTTGGTAATTCCCTCGCTTGAATCTGTAATTGTTCCATCAAGGTCAAATAATATATATCTCTTACTCATATTTTCTCCATTATCACATTAATTCACTGTAACTTCTGATATTGTAATCGGCTATCCGACAAATATCCGTCCAGTCATCAGCTGAAGCCTCATCATATACAGCCACAACAGTAAAGCCACCGCTCTTGGCTCCCTGTGCAGCCGACAATACATCTTCAAACACAATACATTCATTCACACTGCACCCTGCTTTGCCGGCTGCTTTCATATATACATCCGGGAATTTCTTTCCTCTGGATACTTCATTTGTCTGTGTAAATGCATCAAAGAAACCATATATTCCGTTACGTCTTAAGCATGGCTCAAAAAGTGCCCTGTCTGATGATGTTGCCGAAACAATCTTAAGACCATTATTATGCATTTGTTCTATAAAAGTTTTCGCATACGGCTTTAACACCACCTTGTCAGTGTATGCCTTACATGCTGCATCATACCATTCTTTCATGATTTCTTCTGTAGATTCCGACAGATTATACTTTTCCTTAGTATATACCGAACCGGATTCAAATGTATGTGTCTTAATCTCCTGCATATATTCCTTAGATACAGGAATTCCTCTTCTGCCCAGAAAATCCATGTCGACCTTAGCCCATACCTGTGTTGAATCAAGTATAGTTCCGTCAAGGTCGAATATGATACACCGGCAGTTACTAAGATCTAACATGGATAACTCTCCTCCAGATTTATATACTACTTATATGAAAATCTCTTCTTTACATTAACGCTGTATTCATCAGTATATTTCTTGATATATTCAGAATATTTCTGGTTAAGAAGTGTTGACTTGATTGCGTCATCATCTGAACCATCATATGATCTGCTTATGTAATATACAATATAGAAACATGTATTATCATCATCTTCAATAACTGTAAGGTCGCCCTCTTTTCTGTCTGAAGAAGCAATCCAGTCTGCACATGCTTCCTCAATATTGCTCTTCTTAGTTTCTGTAACTAAGGAAGCTGCATCATCCGCATAAGTATCATCGCCTGCTTCTGCGAATTTCCTGCACTGGTTAATGAAATCAAGTTCACTGCTTACGCCTGACGCAAAAGAATTAGCTGTTTCTTTAGCATTTGCCATATCTGACGAATCTGAACTTTCAGCCTTAACTTTAAACATTCTATATTCAAACTTATCATATGTATCCTTATTGTCCTCGTAATATGCACTCACTTCTGAATCTGATGCCGCAAGAGTTTCTGTTAACTTCTCCTGATATGCTGTACTCTTAAGATAATCTTTTAAGAATTCCTTAACTCTCTTTTCTGTAGCTCTCTTACCAAACATCTGCTTAAGATAATCTGAATATGATGTATCAGCTTTATTAGCCGCATCCTTAAGCTTACCTATAAACTCATCATAATCTGCATCTTCATTGTCATATGTGAATCCGTTAGCATCTGCATCCTTTAATAAAGCTTTAGTTTCTTTAATAGTTGATACTGCAGAATTAGCAAAGAAATCATACCATGTATAATCTGTTGAATATTCCTGGCTCTTATCTGACTGGCTTGTCTTATATCCCATATAAGATGTGTAATAATCACCATATGTCATAGAACCATATAAAGTTGTGTTAAGACTGTTAGTCTTAGCTATTCCATAATAAAAATCAAACTCAATCTGGCTTATCTTATCATTATCTACTTCAATATAATCATTATAAATACTGTTAAACTTAAGCCCAATAGCTGTGCCGCTTCCAAGTATTACACCTGCAAGAACCGCAATACACACCCATTTAGTAATAAATCTTCTCTTAGCTTCTTTTCTTGCCTCTTCTTTTCTTTTCTGCATCTTACGGTCGTATTTAGTAACTACCTTCTCTTTATCTGATGCTGCGTTATTATCAGTCATAATGTCCTCCCTATTCATATCCATTAATTTCTTTAATTCTGTCTAACTGCTTCATCCACTCATGTGAACTTGCATCACTTGGCATTCTTAAATCACCTCTTGGCGATACTGCAACTGAACCGACCTTTGGTCCATCCGGCAGACACGAGCGCTTAAACTGCTGCGCAAAAAATCTCCAAGTGAACGTTCTTAACCACTTATAGATAGTCTTATCATCATATTCCCCTGCAAATGCGTACTTTGCAATTCTGAATATCTTCTCAGGCTCTGCACCGAATCTTAACATATGATACATGAAAAAATCATGCAGCTCATATGGCCCTACTAAATCCTCAGTCTTCTGTGCAATAGTGCCATCTTCCTTAGGAGGAAGAAGTTCAGGACTAACCGGAGTATCAAGCACATCATTAAGTACTGCTGACAAATCTTCATTGCCACATGTATCCGCATAAAAGCGTACCAGATGTCTTACAAGTGTCTTAGGAACTGATGCATTAACTCCATACATGGACATATGGTCACCATTGTATGTTGCCCATCCAAGTGCCAGTTCTGACATATCGCCTGTTCCAATCACCATGCCGTTAGTCTGGTTGGCAATATCCATAAGTATCTGCGTTCTCTCCCTTGCCTGTCCATTCTCATAAGTCACATTGTGATTATTCTCATCATGTCCGATATCTTCAAAATGCTGTCTCACAGCATTCATGATATTGATTTCACGGAGTGAACAGCCAAGCTGCTTAGTAAGCTTCACAGCATTGTTATATGTTCTGTCTGTTGTGCCAAAGCATGGCATTGTAATACAATGAATTCCGCTTCTGTCAAAGCCGCACAGATCAAATGCCCTTACAGTCACAAGAAGTGCCAGTGTAGAGTCAAGTCCGCCCGATATTCCAATTACTGCATTCTTACAATTCGTATGTTCAAGTCTCTTCTTGAGTCCATATGACTGGATATTAAGAATTTCCTCACATCTTGAATCTCTTTCCTTCTTATCAGAAGGTACAAAAGGAGCTTTATCAAAATATCTTATAAGCTCTAGTTCTTTATTGATAAGATTCTGTGCCTGCACCTCTGTATATGTGCTGTTCTCATCAACTGCATATGTACTCATTCTTCTTCGCTCAGAGCATATTCTCTCTACATCAATATCAGCATATACCGATTCATCAGCAAATTTATGTGCCTCTGCAAGTGTAGTACCATTCTCACATATAAGGTTATGCGCTGAGAACACAATATCCTGGGTAGATTCTCCTCCTCCAGCACTTGAGTACACATATCCGCACACAAGTCTTGCGGACTGCCCTGAAACAAGCTGTTTCCTATATGTATCTTTGCCAATAGTTTCATTGCTTGCCGATGCATTAACAATAATAGTTGCACCATTCATAGCATGCTTTATGCTTGGCGGCTGTGGTGTCCACAGATCCTCACATATCTCAACGCCAATCTTAACTTTTCTGTTATTATCAAATGTAAATAATAATTCACTTCCAAAGGGAACCTCTTCACCATCAACATCCACATATACACATTCATTAAATCCAGGTGTAAACTGTCTTCTTTCATAGAATTCCCCATAATTAGGAAGATACATTTTAGGAACCATGCCAAGAATACATCCATTCATAATACCTGCAACAACATTGTACAGTTTTCCGTTCATTTCATACGGAAGTCCGACAAAGCTTATCATCCCTGGTGTTGTTTCAGAATATTTCTTAATATCCACAAGTCCCTGAATAGCCGCATTAAGAAGTCTGTCATGTAAGAATAAATCATTACACGTATAACCTGTAATGCACATTTCTGGAAAAACAGCTATTGCAGTATCCTTCTTATGAGCCTCACTCATAAGCGACTTGATATTCTCTATATTATACTCACAGTCAGCCACTTTAATCTTCGGTGTCATGGCTGCTGCTCTTATATATCCGTCTTTCAATTTGCCCTCTCTTTCAATATATGTCTTTTCGTCAAACATTAAAATTATATCAGACTGGGTATTTATTTACAATAAAGGTCACAAAAAAGTCACTTTTGATTATATTGTCCATAAACAAGTGTTACACCGTTTTCCTGCTCTTTAGGTTCATTGCACCCTGTCAGTGCTGATATCATGCTTATAATAACCACCAAAGCCAATAATCTTGCTGTCAGCTTTTTCTTTATTCCATCTTCTAACATAAAAAGACCTCCACTTATTCATAAATCTATTATGAACCAGTGGAGGTTTTATTATACTTTAAATGTGCTTATTCAATTACGGCTGCACTAACCTTTATTACTCTGTGTCCAGCTAAGAGCTTATTCTCAATCTTATAGAATGCAACTACCTTAAGAGGCTTGCCATCTTTAGAAACAAACTCCTGTACATAGCTTACATATCTCTTATCTATGAACTTTTCTCTTAACTCTGTTATTACTTCCTCATACTCAACGCTTGGTACGAACTGCTTAAATACAATCCCCGCCTCAAAATCATCTTCTGTGTATCCAAGAAGCTCTTTGAATCCATCATCAATATCAATAATCTTACCGCTTCTCATCTCCATAGAAAACTGTGTAAAAGGAATTGCTTTCATTACTTCTGCCATAATTATTCTCCTTATCCGTGAAAACTACTTAGAAAGTGTTGCAAGACGCTCAGTTACCTGCTCAAGCATCTGTGTATATTTTACCAGCTTTGCCTTCTCTTCGTCAATCTTTGCCTGAGGAGCTTTTGATGTAAACCTCTCATTGTTAAGCATTCCGTTACATCTCTTGATTTCTCCCTGTAATCTGCCTTCCTCTTTCTTAAGTCTCTCGATTTCCTTGTCGATATCAACAAGCTCTGCAAAAGGAATATAGATAACAGCATCCGGTATAACTGTTGAAACTGCATCCTCTGGTATTCCAGCCTTATCAGCCTGAACCTTAACCTCGCTTGCATATGCAAGTGTTCCAAAGAAGCCAAGTGAATTGTTAAATATGTTCTTAACATCTTCGCTTGCTGTAACAACATATACAAGTGCCTTACGGCTAGGTGCAACATTCATATCTGCACGTAAGTTTCTTATATTGCGGACAGCTTCCTTGATTGTCTCAATAGCCTTCTCCTCTGCTGCGAAATTATCAGTTTCATCATATACAGGCCATGAAGAAATCATGATTGACTCTTCCTCATCCTGAATATTACAGAATATTTCTTCTGTAATGAATGGCATATATGGGTGAAGCAGCTTAAGTGCATCTATAAGAACAGTCTTTAATGTCCAGATAGCTGCTGTCTTTGTCTCGTCTGCATCATTGTAAAGTCTTGGCTTAACCATCTCAATATACCAGTCACAGAATTCTTCCCAGATGAAGTCATTAAGCTTGGCAACAGCGATACCGAGTTCGTATTTTTCCATGTTATCTGTAACTTCCTTGATAAGTCCATTCATCTTAGAAAGAATCCACTTATCAGCATCAGTTAAGTTAGCAGGTCTTTCATCTGTAGCCTTAATCTTGTTATCAGGGTCATTCATCATGATAAATCTTGAAGCATTCCATACCTTATTGGCAAAGTTACGGCTTGCTTCAACTCTTGACCAGTAGAAACGCATATCGTTACCAGGCGCATTTCCAGTGATAAGAGTATATCTTAATGCATCTGCACCGTATTTATCAATAACCTCAAGCGGATCAATACCATTTCCTAATGACTTACTCATCTTTCTTCCCTGATCATCTCTTACAAGACCGTGGAATAATACCTTGCCAAATGGCTTCCTGCCCATATGCTCATAGCCTGAGAATATCATTCTGATTACCCAGAAGAATATAATATCATATCCTGTTACAAGCACATCTGTAGGATAGAAGTAGTCAAGTTCAGGTGTCTTATCTGGCCAGCCAAGTGTTGAGAATGGCCATAATGCTGATGAGAACCATGTATCAAGTGTATCTGGATCCTGTTCAACATTAGCACTTCCACACTTAGGGCATGTGCATACCTTATCTCTTGAAACAGTCATTTCTCCACAATCCTTGCAGTAGTATGCAGGAATTCTGTGTCCCCACCAAAGCTGTCTTGAAATACACCAGTCTCTGATATTGTCTGTCCAGTTATAATATGTCTTATCCATAGAAGCAGGGATAAGTTCAATATCACCATTCTTAACGCCTTCAACAGCAGGCTTGATAAGCTCGTCCATCTTAACGAACCACTGCTGCTTAATCATTGGCTCAACAGTTGTCTTACATCTGTCATGAGTACCAACATTGTGTGTATGGTCTTCAACTCTGACTAAAAGTCCAAGTGCATCAAGGTCAGCTACCATAGCCTTTCTTGCTTCATATCTGTCCATGCCTGCATACTTGCCGCCAAGATTATTAATTGTAGCATCATCATTTAAAATGTTAATCTCTGGTAAATTATGTCTCTTACCAACCTCAAAATCGTTAGGGTCATGTGCTGGAGTAATCTTAACTACACCTGTACCAAATTCCTTATCAACATAAGGGTCTGCAATAATAGGTATTGTTCTGTCTGTAAGAGGAAGTTCAACTTCCTTTCCAACAAGGTCTGTGTATCTTTCATCATCTGGATTAACAGCTAAAGCTGAATCTCCAAGTAATGTCTCTGGTCTTGTTGTTGCAATCTCAACATATCTTCCCGGCTCACCAGCTACAGGATAGTTGATATGCCAGAAATGTCCTGCCTGCTCCTCATGCTCAACCTCTGCATCTGATATAGAAGTATTACATACCGGACACCAGTTAACAATTCTTGAGCCCTTGTATATAAGTCCTTTCTCGTAGAGCTTTATAAATACTTCCTGAACAGCCTTAGAACAGCCTTCATCCATAGTGAATCTCTCTCTGTCCCAGTCACATGATGAACCAATCTTCTTTAACTGGCTTGTGATAGTTCCACCATATTCCTTCTTCCATTCCCATGTTCTCTTTAAGAAGCCCTCTCTTCCAAGCTCATGCTTGTCAATTCCTTCTTCCTTAAGAGCATTAGTAACCTTAACCTCAGTTGAGATTGAAGCATGGTCAGTTCCAGGAATCCAGAGAGCTTCATAGCCCTGCATTCTCTTGAATCTGATGATAATATCCTGCATAGTGTTATCAAGCGCATGGCCCATATGTAGCTTACCTGTAATATTAGGTGGTGGCATAACAATAGTAAATGGTTTCTTATCTCTGTTTACTTCTGCATGAAAATACTTCTTTTCAAGCCACTTGTGATATAATCTGTCTTCGATTTCAGACGGATTATAATTCTTTTCCAATTCCTTGCTCATTATTAATCTCCTTTTTAATATTGCATTCCGGGTTCTTTCCCAATTATGCGCTCGCAGCTCATATGCCAGAATTTCATTCTGGCATTGTCGCGGCGCTTCTCGAGAACCCATACAAAATTCTCAGTTCGTGCAAGCACGACTGCGAACTTTCCATGACTTCTCTCATCGCTGTTCGCGCAAAAAAGCCCTTTGCAGGGCATATACTCTGCAAAGGGCGTAAATAAACTTATTAACGCGGTACCACCTTTGTTTAATTATCTTGTGATAATCCTCATTACTCCTTAACGCGGAATACGTCACAGCCTACTTAAATCAACAGTTCAGCCATGCGGCTCCAAAGCTACCTTCCATATCATTATTACCTGAACCATCTTCCAGCCAGTGAACGGTTCTCTCTGTCGGATAAGGATATGTACTCCTCTTTTTCAATGCCTTTAAATATAAAATTCTTTTCTATCTTAATATCTGACAGAAAAAAATGCAAGCATTTTATTCAGGAACTTCAATCTGCTTAATATTAAACTCATTGCCCTGAATAAGATATGTGTGCTTACTGCCACAATTCGGACAGACTTTGGCATATTTCACAGTCTCATAAGTTTCCCCACAATCCTCGCAGTAAGTTATACCCGGGATTATCTCGACTTCCATCTCACAGTCCTTTACAAGTTCTTCTTTCTTGCAAGCCCACTTCCAGCAGTCTGTAAGATATTCTTCTACAACTCCTGATACTTCGCCAAGCTCAATTGTAACTTTAGATATGCTTGAAACATCATTATCTGAAGCTACTGCTTTGAGGTCATCTATTATGTGAAATACTACGCCTAATTCATGCATACATTTTAGTCCTTTTTCTTTTTGAATTTAATCTTGATTGCCTGCTTTGCACCATATGGAAGAATGTACTTAAGCTTATCCTCACTTCTTCTCATTGTAGAGCACTCTGGCAGGTCTCTCTGAAGATGTATAGCATCAAACTCACACTTTGTTGTACAGATACCACAGCCTACGCACTGGTTCTCATCAACGATTGTTGCACCACAGCCCAAGCATCTTGCAGTTTCTTTCTTAACCTGTTCCTCTGTGAATACACCTGCATCACTTCTGAATGACAGCTTATCAACTCCTGACTTCTTAGCTGGGCGCTGACGGCCTGTATTGTCATACTTCTCAACGCTGTAATCATCCTTATCAAGTTCAACATAATAGTTAGGATCCCTGCCTATTGTAAGTGAGCTGTGTGGCTGTACATATCTGTGAATAGATATAGCCCCCTGCTTACCTGCCGCAATAGCATCAATAGCAAATTTAGGACCTGTATATACATCACCACCGACAAAGATATCTGGCTCTGCTGTCTGATATGTAACCTTGTCAGCAACAGGATAATTACCATGCCAGAATTCAACCTTAGTACCTTCAAGAAGGCTGCCCCATTCAATTGCCTGTCCGACAGACATTATCACATTGCTGCATTCTATTGTCATAGTCTCATTCTCATCGTACTGTGGATTGAATCTTCCATCAGCATCTTTAACAGAAGTACATTTCTTAAATACGATGCCTGTAACCTTGCCATCTTCTGTAAGGATTTCTTTAGGTCCCCAGCCACCAATAATATTGATACCTTCTGATTCAGCAGTCTCAATTTCTTCTGGAAGTGCTGGCATAATGTCTCTTGTCTCAAGAGATACCTGTGAAACCTTAGGTGAACCGCAGCGTATTGCTGTTCTGGATACATCAATGGCAACATTACCACCACCAATGACTACTGTGTCACCTGTAAGCTTATAGCTTTCATCATCAGTTGTAATATGGAGAAGTTCAACACCAGTCATAACTCCCTTAGCATCTTCTCCGGCAACGCCAGTCTTTCTACCGCCCTGACATCCAACTGCAACATAAAATGCTTTATAGCCCTGTTCACGAAGCTGTGCGATTGTGATATCCTTACCTACTTCAACACCACATTTTATCTCAACACCCATAGCCCGTAATACATCTATCTCTGCCTGTACAATATTCTTCTCCATAACAAATGAAGGAATACCATATACAACCATACCGCCCGGTTCCTTATTCTTCTCGAATACAGTCACATTAGTATAGCCTTTTTCTGCAAGGTAATATGCACATGAAATACCAGCCGGACCTGCACCGATAATCGCAACCTTCTCGTCAAAATATCCCTTAGTTGCAGGAACAACCTTTTCAGGAACATATCTTGTTTCTGCATTAATATCTAACATTGCGATATATTTCTTAACTTCATCAATAGCAATTGACTCATCAATAGTTCCCCTTGTACATGCGTCTTCACAACGCCTGTTACAGACATAACCACATATTGCAGGAAGTGGATTGTTCTTCTTGATAAGAGCGAGTGCATCCTGGTATCTTCCCTGTGCAGCCATCTTTAAATAGCCCTGTACAGCAATGTGGGCTGGACAGGCTGTCTTACATGGAGCTGTTCCTGACTCATGTGTATTGATTCTGTTCTTGTCCCTGTAGTCCTCTGACCACATGTGTCTGCCCCACTTCTGTTCCGAAGGAAGCGGCATCTTAGGATATGTAACCTCTGAGCCGTCCTTTCTGCAAAGCTTCTGTCCAAGAGACAATGCACCTGCAGGACAGTATTCAACACAGCGTCCACATGCAACACAGTTCTGCTTGTTGACATGTGCAACATATGCTGAACGTGACATATTAGGAGTATTGAAAAGCTGTGATGTCCTGAGCGCATAACAGACATTAACATTACAGTTACATATAGCAAATATCTTATCTTCACCATCAATATTAGTTATCTGGTGAACAAATCCGTTATCCTCTGCCTTCTTGAAAATCTCAAGCGCTTCTTCCTTAGTGATGTATCTTCCGCCTTTGCCAGTCTCAACGACATAATCAGCCATATCACCTACAGCAACACACCAGTCAGCAGGATCATCTGCACAGCCCTCGTCAAATGTTTTTCTTGATTTACGGCATGAACATGGGCTTGCTGCATATTTGCCCTCGTATTTATCAAGCCAGTATGAAATCTTCTCAAGCGAGATGGCTTCATTACACATATCAACTTCCTTCTGTACAGGAATGACATGCATACCAACACCAGCACCTCCTGGTGGAACCATATGTGTAAGTCCCTCAAGTGGAATACGGCTCATTCGCTCAAAGAATCTTCCCATCTCAGGATGTTCCTCTAAGACAGCATCATTCATATTGGCAAATTCCGCACTTCCAGGAACAAACATAGGAAGCACATACTGTTTCTCGTGCTTTGGATTCTCCCAGTTATACTCAATTACGCCATTAAAAGCCATCTTATTAAGAAGTTCCTCAAGATACTTCTCATCCATACCTGTAATCTTAACAAGTTCAGGAAGTGTCTTTGGCTTACGCACTCCCATCTTTAATGCAACCTCAGCCATCTCATCAGTACAGATTGCTGCAAGTCCCCAATATTCAGGGTCATCTGCTGTGAGCTTCTCCAGTCCCAGCTTTATTGCTGCCCTGTCAGTAACCATCTTTCCAAGTTTAAGGATTGGTTTCCTTACAGGAAGCTCAGGATGTGGATTCTTAAATTCAACATTCTTAGTATTCTTTGCCATAAATCATCCTCCGTTATTTATTCTTTCCTCTGGCAAATGCCGGATTCTTTATTAACTGCACGATAAGCGGAATTACCATAAGCACCCATACAATAGGTTCTGAAACAATAACTCCCCAGTATCCCATGAAAGGAACAAGTGTAAATGTTATAACAACCTTTCCGGCAAGTTCAATCCCACTTGATATAATAGGAGTAAGCCTGTCTCCTATTCCCTGCAGTGAATTTCTTATAATAGTTATCATTGCTGTCACAAAATAAAGCAGTGAATCAACTCTTAAATACAGCGTTGCTGTATCTATTACTTTTCTGTTGTCCGAACTTATAAGCATTTTTACAAATGTCGGCACTACCGTATATGATGTGATGATACATAACACACACCATACCCATCCCATAAGGATAGAAGTTAATATGCCTTTTCTTATTCTTTCATACTTTCCTGCACCAAGATTCTGCCCACAGAAGGTTGCCATCGTAGTTCCCAGCACACCGAACATCATCATGAAAAGCTCTGATAATCTTCTTGCAGTAGTATGGGCAAGAATTATATCCTGTCCAAATGAATTGATTGCACTCTGCAATGTAACAGAGCCAATTGATACAAGACTGCTCATAAAGCCCATGGAACAGCCTGTTGACATAAGTTTTCCACACAGACTGGCATCAGTCTTGAAATCTTTCCTGCTAATCCACAGTATGTCATATCTCTTAAGTGAATACACAAGACAGGCTATAAGTGCAATAAACTGTGAAAGCACCGTTGCAACCGCTGCTCCCCTTACTCCCATAGGTATAACCTTAAGGAAAAATAAGTCTCCTCCAATGTTAAGTACAACTGATATTCCTAAGAATATCAATGGAGTAAAAGAATCTCCTATTGACCTTAACAGGGCTGCACAGACATTGTACAGCATGAGTACTGTCATTCCTGCAAATATTATAAATATATAATCATAGGCTTCCTTTAACAAATCATCTGGTGTATTAAGGACTTTCAGAAGAGGTCGTAAAAATATCAGCACAACCACTGTCAGACCTGCTGATATCATAATTCCATATTTGAACGAACCTGCAACTGTCCTCTTAAAATTAACTGTATCTCCTGCCCCAAAGAACTGTGCAGCAATAACAGCAAACCCATTAGTAAGTCCCTGCAAAAAGCCTATAACAAGGGTGTTCACTGAATTGGTAGAACCTACCGCAGCAAGTGAACTTTCTCCTAATACATAGCCTATAATCTTCGTATCAACAAGGTTATAGGTCATCTGAAGCAGCGAGCCTATAAAAACCGGTAATGCAAACCAGAATATAAGCTTAGTTATACTTCCCTTAGTTAAATCTTTCATACAAATATTCCTATATAGTTCTTAATTCTACCTAATTAATCCACTGATAAAAATGCATCCATCTCTTCAGCAACTTCATCAAAAGTCTTGTTATAAACAGCTGCAAATTCACCATACAAAAGCTTCCTTGCTGCAAGCAGCATCCTGCTGTCTGCTGACTTCATCTTTCTTAAATCCTTGGCTCTCTCGTTCTTAATTACATATAATGCACGAATCAGATGCATAAGCTTTAAAGCATCCTGAGATTTCATATGTTCATCATACTGCATAGGTGTAACCTTTTCTGAAAGTTCTCCATCTTTCTTACAATTTCTGGCTCTTTCCTTTAACTTGTCACATTCCTTAACAGTCATAATGCTTCTTATCATAACCTTGTTGCTGTCAACGGGTGAATATATAATTCCCTTGCTGTCAAATACCGGCTGAAGAAAATAATAATCCCCTGATATTCCCTTAATAGGTGGTGTATCAATATTTTCAACCTCGCACACTCCAACAACTCCGTATACTACCTTATCACCAATCTCAAACATGCTCTCCGTACTTCCTTCCAATTCTTCGTTAAATCCGTATCAATTATTAATATTATATTACATTTCTAAGATTTTTTCAAAGTATATTTTTACTGGAAATTCGAAACAAAATCTATCTGTCATATGACATAATAAATAAAAAACGTCGTTTCAATGAATCACTCATCAAAACGACGTTCCAAAATCAATCTTGTTATTAATTAGAATAAATCTACTCTTCCTGCAACCTTTCCATCAGCAACATAATAGCATGCTCCATCCTGCGGCTTTATGTATAACTTAATATCCTTAGCTGCTACTTTCTGTGCCTTAAGGTCAGCTTCAACTCTCTTTAATACAGCATCCATATCTGTCTGCTCATCGTTATACTGGATAAACGTTTCAGTCTTAACTTCCTTCTTGGCAACAGCCTTCTTAGCTGTAGTCCTAACGGCTGTCTTCTTAGCTGACACTTTCTTTGTTGTAGCCTTAGCTGCTTCCTTAACAGTCTCTTTAGCTTCTTCAACTTTAGCTTCAACCTTAGTCTCAGCCTTAGCTGCTGCTGTCTCAACTGCCTTCTTGGCTGTTTCTGTCTTAGCTGCCGCTTTTTTAGCAGTCTTCTTAACAGTTGTCTTAGCTTCTGCTGCCTTTACCTCTGCTGTCTTTACAGCACCGCCAAATACATTGCCATCCTTTTTTTCATTGTTTGCCATGTTTCCATCCTCCTTAATAAAAATACTACTCTCCAATAAGAAACTTCTTGATTGTTTCTACAGCTTTATCTGCATCATTGCCTTCTGCTGAAATAGTAACAGACATTCCGTCTCTTAATCCAAATGCCATAATCCCCATTAAGCTTTTAGCATTAATATTCTTACCTTCTGATGAAATATCAATATGACTCTCAAACTGACAAGCAGTCTGAACAAGCTCAGCAATTGGATTCTTATGTACTTTATCAATGTTAGCAACGTTGATTGTCTCAGTCATTACAAATTACACCTTACTTTCGTTTAATTTCAGTTACTTTTGTAAATATACCCTAATAGTAAATATAAGTCAACATCTGCTTTCGCAATTTAATTAATAAACTGTTCTCATTTGATTGTAAGATTTATTGATTTATCTTCATAACCATCATTATAAAGTTCTCTCATCTGCTCATCAAATATATCGGAAGGTTCATAATCACACAACAAAAGAATCAATTTTTTTATCTGTTCATTTTCAGAAGATAGTTTTTTATACTGTGGTTCTATTTTGTTTTTCAATTCCACAAGATTAGCAGCATTTTCCTCCTTAGGAATTGCCAACGCCCCTGACACAACTCCAAGAGCATAGGCACATTCATAATTGCCAGTCATTCTTGCATTAGTAAATCCGCATTTGCGCGCAAGCGCCTGCTTAGCTAATATAGGTACCATTATGCATTAAGCTCCTTCTTAAATGTTGCAACATAATCTGTGGCAGCTTCCTCTGAATAATTATTAGTTTCAAGAAGCTTGATAAAATGTGAACCGACTATTGCACCATCAATAATATCTTCAAGTGGGGCAACATCTGCTGCTGTTCTTATTCCGAATCCCATCATAACTGGAATCTTAGATTCTTTCTTAACTTCTGTAAGATACTCTCTTATCTGTGAATGGAAGTTAGCACCCTTACCTGTAACACCCATCTGTGAAACGCAGTATACGAAACCTCTTGCATTCTCTAAAAGCATTGGAATTCTGCCCTTAGATACAGGAGAAACAAGCTGGATAAGAATTGGAGAATTCTCGTTTTTTGCAAGAACATCCTTTATCTGACCCTGTTCCTCGAATGGAAGGTCAGGGATAATAAGTCCGTCAACACCATTTTCAATACATTTGTTTACGAAGTTCTCAACACCGTAATGATATACAGTATTGTAGTAAAGCATGAATACAACAGGGCTATTAAGACCAGCTTTTCTTACTTCACCCATCATTGTAAATGTGCCTTCAAGTGAAGCTCCATTCTGGATAGCCTTGTATGAAGCATCCTGAATTACAGGACCATCTGCAATAGGATCTGAAAATGGAACACCTATTTCCATAATATCGATTCCTGCCTTCTCCTGTGCAAACATAAGCTTCTTAGTTGTATCATAATCCGGAAGTCCTGCTGTTGTATATGTAATAAATGCTTTCTTGCCCTCTTCCTTAAGTGCTGCGAGTCTTTCTTCTATTCTATTCATTACTTGTTAGTCTCCTCTCCGTTAAGATATTTCTGAACTGTATTAACATCCTTATCACCACGGCCTGAAAGACACATGATAATTGTCTTACCCTTATATTCACCCTGTGCCATCTTGAACACATGTGCAAGTGCATGAGCACTCTCAATAGCCGGAATAATTCCTTCCATTCTGCAAAGTTCCATAAGTGCATCCATACATTCTTTATCTGTTACAGAAACATATTTTGCTCTTCCAGAATCTCTTAAATAAGCATGTTCCGGACCAACACCCGGATAATCAAGTCCTGCTGAAATAGAATGTGCAAGCTGGATATTACCGATTTCATCCTGTAAAAGATATGTCTTCATTCCGTGAAGGACACCAACCTGTCCGAGTGCCATTGCTGATGCATGTTTTCCTGTCTCAATACCAAGGCCCCCTGCCTCAACGCCAATAAGGTCAACGTCTTTATCATTAATGAAATCAGCAAACATTCCGATTGAATTAGAGCCACCGCCAACACAGGCAACAACTGCGTCAGGAAGCTTTCCTGTCTTATCGAGAATCTGCTTTCTTGCCTCAGTGCTGATAATTCTCTGGAATTCCTTCACCATCTTAGGATATGGATGTGGTCCTACAGCAGAACCAATGATGTAAAATGTATCATCTGCCCTTTCAGCCCATGTTCTTATTGCTTCATTAGTAGCATCCTTTAATGTTGCGCTTCCTGTTGTTACAGGCTGCACCTTTGCTCCAAGCATTTCCATTCTGAATACATTAAGTTTCTGTCTCTCGATATCCTCAGCACCCATGAAAACTGTACACTCCATATCAAAAAGTGCTGCGCCTGTAGCTGTTGCAACGCCATGCTGTCCGGCACCTGTCTCAGCGATAACCTTAGTCTTGCCCATTCTCTTTGCAAGAAGAATCTGACCGATAACATTATTGATCTTATGTGCTCCTGTATGGTTCAAATCTTCTCTCTTAAGGAAGATATCTGCTCCGTACTTCTTGCTTATTCTCTCTGCATAATACAGTGGAGTTGCCCTTCCAACATATTCCTGCAGATAATATATATAATCCTTAGCGAACTCAGGGTCTCTTATTGCCTCATCAAATGCTTTCTCAAGCTCTGCCAGAGTATTCATAAGTGACTCTGAAACATACTGTCCTCCGAACTGTCCATAATACTTGCTTTCTGCCATTTTTTCTTTACCTCTTTTTCTTAATATTTTGCATTCCGTATAAATGTTTTTACTTTATTCTCGTCTTTTCCTTTTATGGATAAATCATCGTACTCTACGCCTGAACTTATATCCACAACATCAGGCTTAACAGCTTCTATCGCAGCTTTTACATTGTCCGGTGTAAGTCCTCCCGCAAGTAATAACTTCTTATTACCACAGTCCGCTTTTTTAAGACTTTCCCAGTCAAATGTCTTACCGCTCCCCGGAACTCCCGCATCAAAAAGCAGTCCATATATTTTATCCAGACTTCGCCATCGCTTAGTCTCCAGATATATATCTTCTTCTGACTGATGCTTAATGTTAACAGCTCTTATAATCCCGATACTGCATGCATTATACACATCATCACTTAATTCACCGTGAATCTGTATATAATCAAATCCTGCATTCTGTATTGCTTCAAGCTGTGATACATCAGGGGACACAACAACAGCGACTGTTTTAATGTCCGATTTTTTCAATCTTGTAGCAAGTGTTTCTGCCAGAGTAATGTCAATATTGCGTCTGCTTTTTAGATAATATACTACCATACCTGCATAGTCAGCACCATATTTTTCTAAAATATGCACATCCGCCTCACTTGTGAGCCCACATATCTTAACCTGTACTAAAGAATCATTTTCTTTCAGCATTATATACCTCTTTAAACTCTGATATTAATTCTTCCGGTTTCGGTGCTTCCATAAGCACTGTTCCTATAAGAAGTGCATCTGCTCCACTCTTTGCCAGCACCTTAATATCGTCTGTATCCGCAACACCGCTTTCTGATACAAGCAGTTTTCCAGCTTTTCTCATCTCTTGTGTAACCATATCTGCAAGTTTTTTCGTAGTATCAAGGTCAACCTCAAATGTCTTAAGATTACGGTTGTTAATTCCTATAATCTTCACATCAAGATTCAGCATTCTCTGCATTTCCTCTTCGTTATGAACCTCACATAAAACATCAAGTCCAAGACTGTAAGCAAGGTCATATAGTTCTTTAAATCTACTGTCATCAAGAATAGCAGCAATGAGAAGAACTGCATCCGCTCCTATTACCTTCGCTTCATACACCTGATATGGATCAATTATGAAATCCTTTCTGATAATCGGAAGGTCTGTCATCTGTCTTATCTGCTTAAGATATTCTGTACTTCCCTTAAAATGGTCTTCCTCTGTAAGACATGAAATAGCATCTGCGCTTTCGCCGTACTGTTTTATTCTTTCTTCCAGAGTAATCTTATTGTTCATATTACCATGACTTGGTGATGCTTTCTTGAACTCACTTATAATTGAAAGACCGTCCTTTGCAAGTGCATCATAGAAGCTGTGTGACACTCTATGGCTCTCAATCGCAAGTCTTGTCATCTCTTCTTCGCTGATTCTTTTCTTGTGTTCTGGAAGTCTTTTTAACTTATCCTCTACAATAACATCTAATATCATTAAATCACCCCATTAACGAAATTCTCAATCATTCTCTTGCCATGCTCTGTATATATTGACTCCGGATGGAACTGCAATCCGACCACCGGATAATCCTTATGTTTTACAGCCATTATTTCTCCATCCTGTGTCTTGGCAATAACCTCCAGGCAGTCTGGCAAAGTCTCTTGAATTATAGCGAGTGAATGATATCTTGCAACCTTTACTGGTGAATCAAGTCCGGTAAATATTCCTGTTCCATCATGATATATTTCAGACTGTTTACCATGCATGATACATTTTGCATAAGAAACAGTTGCGCCAAATGCTTCTCCTATGCACTGATGTCCTAAGCATATGCCAAGTATCGGCTTCTTTCCTGTAAAATGCTTTATTACATCAACACATATTCCAGCATCTTTAGGGCTCTTAGGACCAGGAGATACAACTATTGATTCAGGGTCAAGCTCCTCTATCTCCTCAATTGTTATCTTATCGTTTCTTACAACCTTAATATCACTGTTAAATATTCCAATAAACTGATACAGGTTATATGTAAATGAGTCATAATTATCAATCAGCAGAATCATAAATGTTCCTCCTTAACAAGTGTCTTTGCAAGTGCCATTACTTTATTGCAGCACTCCTGATATTCCATCTCAGGCTTTGAATCAGCAACAATTCCTGCACCTGCCTGAAGATATACCTTATCGCCTTTCTTAATCATAGTCCTGATTGTAATGCAGAAGTTCATATTACCGCCAAAATCAAGGTATCCTGTAGCTCCTCCATACAGGCCTCTTCTTACTGTCTCAAGCTCATCTATGATTTCCATTGCTCTTATCTTAGGTGCGCCGCTTAATGTACCTGCTGGAAGAAATGATGATACGAGGTCAAGTGGATGATATTCTCCATTCTTTCTTCCCTCAACAAGTGAAACAATATGCATAACATGTGAATATCTCTGGATATTCATGAACTGGTCAACCTTGACTGTTCCTATCTCACTTATCCTACCCATATCGTTACGTGCAAGATCAACTAACATTACATGCTCTGCTCTCTCTTTCTCATCTGCAAGAAGTTCTTCCTCTAAAGCAATATCCTGTTCCTTTGTTGCTCCTCTTTTTCTTGTGCCCGCTATAGGACATGTATATACTTTATTGTCTGACTGCTTTACAATCATTTCCGGTGAACTTCCGATTATCTCAAAATCTCCGAAATTAAAGTAATACATATATGGTGAAGGATTAAGTTCTCTTAATTTTTCATAGAGATTAAAACCGCTCTGTCCCGTCTTTATTGTCCATCTCTGCGAAAGAACAGTCTGGAATATATGACCTTCTTTTATGTAATTCTTAATCTTATTAACCTTCTTGCTATATTGTTCAAGCGTGTCCGATTTTTTCAATATTACACCATCAAGTGACATATCAGGCGTATCATCCTTAAACTTATCTACACCCTCTCTTGCAGTCTTTATAAGCTCCTCCGCTTCCTTTAAAGCCTTAATCCTGCCTTCCTCTGAATCCTCTCCAAGCACTACTGCTGTGAATGTTTCTGCTGTATGATTGATAGCAATGAACTTGTCTGCAAGCATAAGCTGTATTGTCTCAATTCCTATCTCATCAGGATTATCATCAGGAAGGACTTCTGTGTATCTTATATAATCATATCCAAGGCTTCCAACAAGACCTCCGAGGAAATCAAGTTCTCCCGGATCCTTTACTATCTCGAATTCATCAAAATACTCTTTAAGTCTTATAAGAGGATTGCCCTCTCTTACCTCTCTGCTTCCATCTTTTCTTGTAATAACAAGGCTGTCCTTATCTGATTGGATTATCTCATTCGGTTCAACTCCCATAAAAGTATACTGTCCGCTTTCCTTGTCAGTTCCTTCAAGAAGAAATCCCTTCTTTTCAATTCCAAGTCCTTTGTATAGTTCAATAGCTTTCTCATTAACAATACTTACCGTCTTCTTATAAGCTCTTAATCTTCGTTTCATAGTTCCTCCCTGTCCTTCGTTGTTCATTACTGGCGCCTGCTGCTTACAAAAAATGTCCCTGACAGGAACCTGCATATTGCAGATTCCTGTCAGGGACGAATTACCGTGGTGCCACCCTTATTTATGAACATACTTGTAATATTAATAAAAAAGGTGACACTCCTTACCGGATATGCCACCTGTATGCTCAACTCATTATCAGATACAATTAATATATCCTTCCCCTGTAACGCGAGGCCACGTCGTAAACTACTGCTAATTCATCTACGCATCTCACAAACCCATTCCTTCCGGCTCTCCATGCTGACATTCCACCACCGCCAGCTCTCTGTGATGTACCTTCCGAAAGTACTCTTTTGATCATCGACTTTAAATATTTAACTGCCACCTATAATAGCACTATGTTTATCTGCCGTCAAGCACAAAAGCTTAAAATTTCCTGATATTAACAATTGTCTGAACCAGATATACTATGTATAAAACAGCTGCTACAAAAATAAGAACCGTTGTTGCATTTGTAAGTACCAGTATAATCACATTCACAGCAAGAAGAATAACTACTCCTAAAAGTGTTTTTCCAATTGTTCTTTTAAATACTTTAACGCTTACAATATATACCACAACAAGGATTATCAGAATAATCAAACTCAGAATCGAAAGTGTTCTCCAAAAAGCATCAAACTCTTCCTGTGTGGTCTGCTGAATCCTTGCAATTCCACTCTGAATAAAAAACATATATAGGTTTATCATCATCAAAATTAATGTTACTATTTCTAACAACACATTCTTTATAACTTTCATTTCTTAATTCCTCCATATTATATACTCACAATTTAAGTTCACTCTCAATTGACACTTACATAAGCCTTTCCAATGCCAATAACATTATGTAAAAGCCAACAAGTGCAAACCACACAATACTCAGAATCATATATATGGTCTGTTCATTTCCCATAACTCCATTATATGGATTATCTTTGTTAACACGTATGGTATAAACAGAACCCCTTTCATGATACATCGAAAATATATTCTTTTTTACACGGCAAACATAATTATGCCCTTTGTATCCATAAATAAACTCAGAAGCGTATTGATATTTATAGCCATTGCCATTTGCAACTCCTTTAGTTTTATAGAAATGCTTTTTTATGTATAAAAATCGGGCAAAAAAAACGAGATCCATCATAATACCTATAACTAGTGCTTCCATTTTCTACACCTCATATTTCATGTTATTTGACAGAGTTAGATGCAATGTGTTCGCTTGCTTTCTAATATATTTAATGCTAGCATTTGTATTTTCTCTAACTTCCTCAGAGTTATTAAATAAATTCACTAATCCACTAAATATTCCATCATTCTTATAAAAATCGTACTGTTCTTCTTCGCCCAGAATTCTTAACTGTGCTATATTGGTCAAATAATTATCTGTCATCTCGGACATATTATAATATCTATTGTTGCTGTATAAGATTTTAGGATAAAATAAATTCTTCAATTTTTCTTTTTTCCCCCCTATGGTATTTTTGAAGCCTGAATTTAAAACAAAAAGGCTGCACTAAGAAATTTTTAAAAGATTTCTTAATGCAACCGAACTATCATAGTATTAGAGACTTATGCTTATGTGAATCTCTCAACTGAAAATAGTGTTTTTCAGCTTTATACCTCTAGACTTCTAGTTTTGCGTCCTTATATTTCTATAAGTTTGCCATATTTACTTTTTTAATATATATTAATTTATATCACCTGTAAACTGCTATTATTGAGATTGATTTGTATCTCTACTGAATTTTATCTTATTTCTTGCTAAAAGCCTACTCACTCACTTAAATTTCTATCTTGCGTAGGTCTTTTCTCTACCCTCTACCTGTCCTCGCACTGCTTTCCGGCTTAAAAAACCTACTCAGATGCCTGAATTTCCTGCCTACGTAGGTCTTTTCTCTGCCCTCTACCTGTCCTCACACAGCTTTCTGGCTTAAAAAACCTACTCAACCGACTGAATTTCCTGCCTGTGTAGGTCTTTTCCCTGCCCTCTACCTGTCCTCGCACAGCTTTCCTGCTTGCGTAGGTTTTTCTCTACCCTCTACCTATCCTCACACAGCTTTCCGGCTTAAATGACCTACTCAACCGCCTGAATTTCCTGCCTGCGTAGGTCTTTTCCCTGCCCTCTACCTGTCCTCACACAGCTTTCCGGCTTAAAAAACCTACTCATCCACCTGAATTTCCTGCTTGCGTAGGTCTTTTCTCTACCCTCTACCTGTCCTCGCACAGCTTTCCGGCTTAAAAGACCTACTCAACCGCCTGAATTTCCTGCCTGCGTAGGTCTTTTCCCTGCTCTCTACCTGTCCTCGCACTGCTTTCCGGCTTAAAAGACCTACTCAGACACCTAAATTTCCTGCTTGCGTAGGTCTTTTCCCTGCTCTCTACCTGTCCTCACACAGCCTTCCGGCTTAAAAAATTAATGTTACTATTTCTAACAACACATTCTTTATAACTTTCATTTCTATAATACCTCCATTATATCAAAAATATATTTCAATTTTAATTAACACTTACATAAGCCAATACAATGCTAATACTATCAAGTAGAAAATAACAAATACAAAAAATACAATACTAGGAATTAAATATAGAGTCGGTTCATTTCCCATCACTGCATTCTTGGGATTATTTTTATTAACATATATCGTATAAACCGCCCCTCTTGTATGAAGCGGTGAAAATATATTCCTACTTACCCAACCAACATAATTATACCCTTTATCGTCATGGATAAGGAACTCAGAAAAGTAATGATTGTCATTACCATATGCTATACCTTCAGTTTTATAGAATTGAGTTTTTATGTATATAAATCTAGCCCAAAAAATCATATCCAATATAATACTCATAACCAGTCCTTCCACTTCCTACACCTCATATTTCATGTTATTCGACAGCGTTAGATGCAATGTGTTCGCATGCTTTCTAATATATTTAATGCTGTTATTTGTATTTTCT